>JAAGKN010000209.1_pt1 | contig 195137 bp, 194 predicted proteins | sample 6206371 | NCBI WGS metagenome assembly JAAGKN01 (sample SAMN11533720, study PRJNA540317) | gut metagenome | isolation source: fecal pellets from male and female animal of same cohort | host: Peromyscus leucopus | place: USA:CA | collected 2017 | reverse complement strand
ATAATCAAATATTATCCTTTACTTAATAATATAATTTTTCTATTTTTAAATAGCACAAAAGGCTAAATAAAACAATCTCAAATACAAAAATGCACATTTTTCGTGCAAAATTACACACTTTTTTAAGATATCTGTCATTTTCAATCGACTTTTTAGGTAATCTCCGTCATAATTGATTTATCAATATACGGAGGATTTTTTATGTTTAATTTAGTTGATGAAAAGAACAAATACTTAATCGTTTGCAAGTCCTTAAAAGGTGTGAGTGATTTAACCCTCAAGGCTTACAAAATTGATTTAAAACAGTTTTGTGATTTTATGAATCAGCGTAACTGTTTTGACAAAAACGAACTTAATTCATATATCAATATGCTGCACAATCGGTACAAGCCTAAGAGTGCAAAGCGAAAGATTGCTTGCATTAAAGCATTTTACAGATATATGGAGATTGAGGACATTATTGATTTCAATCCATTCCACAAAATAATTCTCAAATACAAAGAGCCATTAAAATTACCTCGAACCATACCATTAAATTGCATTCAAAACATACTCAATTATGCATACAAACAACATACAATGTACATTACAAAATATCAAAAAGAAACAACTCTTCGAAATATTATAATTATTGAACTATTGTTTTCTACCGGAATGAGAGTTTCTGAAGTTTCAAATCTCAAAACCTCTTCTATCAATCTGGGAGATAACACAATTCGTATCTTCGGTAAAGGTTCCAAAGAACGTATTATGTGCATAAGCAATGATTTAAGTAAAACGATAAGCAATTACCTGATCAGCCGTTCGCAAAAGTCTGATTATCTGTTAGTAAACAGATTAGGTAATCGCTTATCTGAGCAGTCTATACGATATATGGTTAATGATTATGCAAATGCTGTTGGCGCACCATTGCACATTACACCACATATGTTCAGACATACTTTCGCAACTGAGCTCCACAATGAAGATGTGGATATAAGATATATTCAGCAATTTCTCGGACATAGTTCAATAGCAACTACGCAAATATATACTCATATCAGCACAAGCAAAACCCGTGAAATATTAGAATCAAAACATCCGAGAAATAAGATGAATTTGTCCTTAAACAAAAAAGAATAATACACTCTTAATATAGGTTTTATTCACCGATTGTCAATGCAAAATGCAAAACTGCACATTTTTTCGACAAAAATGTATCATTTTTTGTATCTTGACATATAAAATATCGAAAATTTTGTCTTTCATATATATAGTGTCGAAAATCGCAAAAGGTAACAAAAAAAGTTTGAATTTTTTAAATATTCTTTATTTGCTTATTAAAATATCTCTCCTCATACTGATTAGGTGACACATAATTCAAATATGAATGCGACCTTTTAATGTTATAAAAATTGACATATTCATCTACAATATTTATCAATTCTTTTTTAGACCTTATATTGAAATAATGATTAAAACACTCTATTTTGAAGTTTTGGAAGAATGACTCTATGACTGCATTATCATATGGCGTACCCGGTTTTGAAAATGATTGAATAAAACCATACTCATTTATCAAGTCACAAAAAGATTTAGATGTATAATTAGAACCTCTGTCACTATGAAACACCAAATCTTTGTGAATACCACGAGTTTCAACTGCTTTTTTAAGTGTCAAATTTATCAATCGTTTACTATTGCTTTCGCCTACTGAATGAGCAATTATTTTTCTTGAATATAAATCCATTATGACGCATAAAAAATAACATTTTGGTCGTTTATCATCAATCTGCAAATATGTAACATCACTTACCCAAGCTTGATTAGGTCGTTCCATATCAAACTTCCTGTTCAGAACATTTTTCTTATCACTATTTAGAAAAGCATGGTAGTTTTTATCCATTCTTAAGCTGCGAATATGCTCTTCTTCCATAATTTTGAGAATTGTATTTTTACTTGCATTAAAACCACGATTCTTTAATTCTGCAGTTATCTTGTTTGCGCCATAAATATGATGAAACTCTTGGTCAATTTTTTGAATTTCAGGTAACAACTCTTTTTTGCGTTTTTCGTGCAAATAGTTTTTGCCCTTACCTCGCTTTTGATGATTATGGAAAGTACCCCTTGCAACATTCAAAGCATCACACGAAGCATTAATACCATATTCTTCCCAAGCTTCATCAATGATTTCTAGCCTTTCAGATAAAGAAACATTTTTGAAAAAATCAGCATTCTGTATGATTTTAATCATACTCTCAAGCCGACTAATTTTCTTTTCCTGTTCTTTTATGGTCTTATGCAGACCAGTTACCGGAACAATACCAACAGAAGTCTTAATCCAATTGTATATCGTGCTAACACTAGCTCCGGTTGATAGAGATAAATCGTGTACCGATTCTCCATTGGAATATCTTGTAACGATATCCTCTTTGAATTTTTTCGTATATTTCATAAAAATATACCTCCTTCAAAAATTTTATTGTTTTATGATACTCCCTAACCTCGTCATTTAAATGCCCTATACCATAAAAACGAAATAGAGTGGTTCGAATCCTTGACCTAAATACAAATACAGGCTCCCAATTTTCTTTTTACAGAAAAATGAGAGCCTGTACTATACTTCAAAAACCGCCTAAATACAAAAAAAATCGGTCAGTTCATCGAACTAAAGTGGTTCGAGAGACTAAACCGATTCATACTGGCAGAGGTATAAGGATTCGAACCTTAAATGACGGAGTCAGAGTCCGGAGTGTTACCGTTACACTATACCTCTGTATCTGTATTGCTGAATCATATTATCATAATTTTATGATAATGTCAAGATTATTATTGCACTTTTTTTAGATTTTTTGGATTATTTTGACTCTGCATTGAATAAACTTGAAAAAAGCTGCAAAAGATATTCCAATCTTTGGCTTTTTGATAATTCAAAACAGAATTTCTTACAATTGTTTTGGACTGTCTCAAGTGAATAATCAATCCGTACGATTTTTTATTTAATCTTTTCGGCCTGCTTTCAATATTATTTCAAGTTATATAATATATAAAAATACACCATAACAGAAAGAAAGACTTATTACGGCATCTTGATATAAAAAATGTCATAATAAGTCTTTTTGTTATAAATTATGTATATCAGATTGAAACCTCGTGAGCAATATCATAAAGCTCCATATCAATCGACTTTTTCATATTGAGTGCTTCAAAGATGTCGAAATCAACAACCTCTTCCTTCTGAGCAGCAACAACACGATTACCGATATTGTTCATAAGAAGCTTAACTGCATAGTTGCCCATACGGGTTGCCATAACTCTGTCCTTAACCGTAGCATATCCGCCGCGCTGAACATGACCGAGTCTCATTGAACGTGATTCAACACCTGTACGAGCCTGAATCTCATTCGCAAGCTCATCAACGTCAACATCAACACCCTCAGCAACAATGATGATAAAGTGCTTTTTGCCTGTTCTCTGCGTGCTTTCCATGCGTTCAATAACGTGCTTTTCAATATCAAATTCCACTTCCGGAATCAGAATAGCTGTAGCACCGACAGCAATACCGGCATTCAGAGCAAGATAGCCTGCACGTCTTCCCATAACCTCAACAACAGTACAGCGGTCATGGCTTTCACTGGTATCACGAAGTCTGTCAACCATTTCCATAATTGTATTAAGACAGGTATCATAGCCGATTGTATAATCACAGCAAGCAATGTCATTATCAATTGTACCCGGAATACCAACGCAGGGAATACCCCTTTCGGATAAGTCTCTTGCACCGCGGAAAGAACCGTCACCACCGATAACGACTACACCCTCAATTCCCCATTCCTGACAGGTACGGATAGCCTTACGCATACCCTCTTCCGTAGCGAATTCAACGGAACGTGCTGAGTAAAGAATTGTGCCGCCCCTATTAATAATATCAGAAACAGTGCGCAAATCCATCTCAATAAAGTCACCGTTTATAAGTCCGTTATAACCGCGTATTACGCCGTATACCTTTACACCGTTTTTACAAGCTGTACGAACAACTGCACGAACTGCAGCATTCATGCCCGGAGCATCTCCTCCGCTTGTTAATACCGCAATTGTTTTCATAATTAGTATCCTCCTATACCTAAAAATGATAACACAATACATTATATTTTAATATTACTGAGCTAAAAAGTCAAGTCTTGTCTTTTCATTGCTCACATATTATACATTGTGAATAAAAAATAATGATTACTGTTTATCCTACATATACAACATTTTCATCACCGAGTATTCTTCTGAGCTCTCTGAGTTCAGTTTCATTAACCTCAACAAAATCACTTCTCGATTGAAGCTCATATCTGCCACTATCAATATAGTAAAAATAAAGCGGAATTGTTCCGTCGAAAATCGTTGTTACTCTTTTGGCAAGCCTTATATTATCGTCCTGTTCATTCTGAAATCTCAGGAAGAGACCAAGCTTTCTTTTTTTCTTTATAGGTGCATTTTCAGCTGCAATATTACTGCCTGACGGCGGAAGGGATATTTCCGAAGCCAGTATTTTCGCATCCTTCTGCTCTTCTAAAGAAAGATTGCCGACAACGCTTATAACACTTGTTTCATAAATAAGCTCTGAATACTTTTCAAGAATCTTAGGAAAAACAATAATTTCAATCGAACCATACAAATCCTCAGCAGTCACAAACGCCATTGTACCGCCGTTTCTTGTCTGCTTAAGTGTAACATGGGTAATGATACCGCAGAGCTTTACCACACTCTTGTCCTTATATTTAGACATCGTATCTTTTTCGGCCTCAATCAGGTCAATTGTATAGGCATAGCCTGAATTCCTGCAGATATCGGCATATTTATCCATAGGATGACCTGAAAGATACAGACCTGTCATTTCCTTTTCCATTTTAAGGAGCTCTGTCTTAGGGAATTCAGATACATCAGGCAATTCAAAATCCAGTGACATGATGTCCCCCTGCCCCAAGTCAAAAAATCCAACCTGTCCGTAGCGTGTGCTCTGTCTGTAATTTTCAAGATTCGTGATGAGAGAAGGCAGAGCCTGGAGCATCTGACGTCTGTTGCCGTCAAAACAGTCCATTGCACCGCAGCGGATAAGACTTTCAACCGCACGTCGATTAAAATGCCCCTCCTGCATACGTTTGCAGAAATCCATTAAATCAATGAATCTGCCGTTTTTACGTTCCTCAACGATATCATCTATAAAATCAGAGCCGACATTCTTTATACCAAGAAGTCCGTAATTGATAACTCTTCCGTTAGCAGTAAAGCCTTTCATTGAAGAATTGATATCAGGCGGTCCGAGTCTCAGCCCGATACGCTTGCACTCGGCAGTATAGCGTGCAATTTTATTTGACTGATCAAGCACCGATGTCATAAGTGCCGCCATAAACTGAGCTGGATAATGGCATTTAAGATATGCTGTTCTGTAAGCAACAAGTGCATAACAAGCCGCATGGGATTTATTGAAAGCATACTTTGCAAAATCAGCCATCTGGTCAAAAATTGTGTTTGCAGCTGATTGATCAATACCATTTTTTTCACAGCCTGCAATAAACGTTCCCCTCTCCTGCTCCATAACCGCAATTTTTTTCTTGCTCATTGCACGGCGAACAATATCAGCTCGTCCATAGGAATAGCCTGCAAGCTCACGAAAAATCTGCATTACCTGTTCCTGATAAACCATACAACCGTAGGTATTTTCAAGTATCGGTTTCAGCTTATTGGTGATATATCTTACCTTTTCAGGATTGTGTGAATTCTCCACAAAGGTATCAATCTGTTTTGCAGGTCCTGGTCTATAAAGAGATGTGGCAGCGATTAAATCCTCCAGTGCTGTCGGTCTAAGATTCGTCAGCATCTGCTTCATGCCTGAGGATTCAAACTGGAAAATACCCTCCGTCTGCCCTCTTGCAAATAATTTATAAACATCAGAATCATTGATTGAAACTGCGTCAATATCAATGCCTGCTGCCTTTGAGGCATCGTCGATAACGGTCAGTGTTCTAAGACCGAGAAAGTCCATTTTGAGCAGCCCAAGCTCCTCAAGCGTAGTCATAATATACTGCGTAACAGGCGCGCCGTCATTCGTAGCCAGAGGCACATAGGCTGACACAGGGTCGTGCGTAATTACTACACCTGCTGCGTGCGTTGAGGTATTTCTCGGCATACCCTCAACCTTTCTTGCAGTTTCAATCAGCTCATTGACCTGCTGATTTTCACGCATAAGGTCAGACAACTCCTTAGACTTTTTAACAGCCTGGTCAATGGTAATATGAAAATCATTGGGCACAAGCTTAGCTACTGCATCAACAGCAGCATACGGCATACCCATTGCCCTGCCCACATCGCGTATTGCCGCACGTGTGGCAAGTGTACCAAAGGTGACAATCTGTGCCACGTGGTCAGCACCGTATTTTCCGGTTACATAGTCTATTACTTCTCCTCTTCTCTCATAGCAGAAGTCGATATCAAAATCCGGCATGGAAACACGCTCAGGATTGAGAAATCGTTCAAAGAGAAGATTATATTTCATTGGGTCAAGATCGGTTATTCCCATACAGTATGCCGCAATGGAGCCTGCACCTGAGCCTCTGCCCGGTCCAACAGGAATATCCTTGCTTTTCGCAAAGGATACGAAGTCTGCCACGATCAGATAGTAGTCGGTATAACCCATTTGTTCCACTGTATCAAGCTCATATTCAAGCCTGTCGTAGTATTCCTTCGGCGGATTTTCGCCATACCGTTTTTTCATTCCCTGCATACAGAGCATTTTAAAATACTCAAAATGATTCATATTATCAGGGGTTTCATAGTATGGGAGTTTTGTTGTGCCGAATTCAAAATCAAAATTACATTGCTCTGCAATAATCTGTGTATTGTCAATGGCTTCAGGAACATCGGAAAACAGCTCTCTCATTTCCTCCTCACTCTTGAGATAGAACTCATTGGAGTGGAATTCAAGTCCGGTATCATCACCGATAACGTGGTTTGTTGCAATACAAATAAGTACCTGCTGAATTTTAGCATCCGCTTGCTCAATATAATGAATATCATTTGTGGCAACAAGAGGAATACCTGTTTCCCTTGCAATACGCTTAACGCCCTCGTTAACAGAAAGCTGTTCAGGCAGTCCGTGATTCTGCAGTTCAAGATAATAGTTCCCCTCACCGAATACATCACGGTACCATAAAGCAGTACGCTTTGCCTTTTCATAATCCTTCTGTAAAATTGCCTGCGGTATTTCACCTGCAAGACAGGCAGACAGGCAGATAAGACCCTCGCTGTACTTTTCCAGCAAATCATGGTCAATTCTCGGTTTGAAATAAAAGCCCTCTGTAAAAGCCTTTGACACCATATTTATAAGATTTTTATAGCCAGCTTCATTTTTACACAAAAGGATTAAATGGTTATACTCCTTGTCAAGCACCTTATCCTTATCAAAGCGTGTACGTGCTGCAACATAAACCTCACAGCCGATAATCGGTTTGATTCCCTCTTTTTTACACGCCTTATAAAAATCAACAGCCCCGTACATATTACCGTGATCCGTAATAGCAAGAGACTGCATTCCAAGACTCTTTGCACGACTGACCAGCTGCTCAATACGGCAGGCACCGTCAAGCAGAGAAAATTCCGTATGTGTGTGCAAATGAGTAAACATATGATTTTCTTCCTTTAATGATTAATACTGTCCGCAATTTCAACAATACGCCTGAGTCTGTGATTAACACCGGAACGGGACATACCGCTGAGCTTTGACAATTCAGCAAGTGATAATTCGGGATTATCACGTCTCAGAATTGCCATTTCCTTAAGATCCTTTTTTAAATAATCAAGTCCTTTTGTGCTTTCTATCCTTTCTATCGCCTCAATATGAGCATAGCTTGCCTTAACTGTTTTTTCAATATTTGCAGTTTCACAGTTGGCTGTTCGGTTTGCCTTATTTCTGAAATCCTTAACAATTTCAATATTCATCATTTCAAACATAGCCGATGATGCACCCATAAGATAAAGGCAATCCTCAATCGCACCGCTGCCTTTGAAATATACTATATTATATCCCTTTCTGTTTGAAAGCTTTGGAGACAGCTCCGTCTCCTCCAGAAAAGTTACAAGGCTTTTCGAAAGGTTCATAAAAGGCACTGTGAATTCCAGATGATAATCCTTTTTGGGGTCTGACACAGTACCGCAGGACAAAAATGCACCTGCAAGAAACGCATTTGTACAGGACTGGCAGTCAAAATTCGCATGATTTATTTTCAGGCTGCCTCTGTCATTGTGTCCAAAGGCACCGAGAATTTTATCGCAGCTGCTTTCATCCTCAATATTAATGGAAAAGCTCCGTCCCTTTGGTGAAACATTTATATCACATTTAACATTGCAATACTTTTTTATCAGGCTTTTATACAGCTGAGCTATTCCCTCATTTTCAGTCTGCATACTGATTCCGTAAAATGAAAAGCTTTTGCCGAAAATAAGAAGACCGTAAAGCAGTGCCTTTTCGCAGCAGCTGTTCTCATATTCAATTTGAAGAAGTTCGTTTTTTACATCCTGCGAAAATGACATTTTACCTACTCTTAATTAAATTATTTTCTATCAATATCTCTGTGATTCGCAGAAACATTGTCCCATTTTTTTGAAAAATGCTCCTTCAGTGCTTCGGCAATAGCCACACTTCTGTGATTACCGCCTGTACATCCAATAGCAACAACAATCTGGCTTTTTCCCTCTTTTATGTAAAGCGGGTTAAGGAAGTCCAGCAGACTGATCAGTTTGTTCAAAAGCTCTGTTGACTCATTAAAGGAAAATACATAATCCTTTACTTCCTTATCAAGACCTGTCTTATTTCTCAAAGAATCAACCCAGTACGGATTAGGGAGGCAGCGTACATCAATTACAAAATCAGCCTCAGACGGAATACCATGCTTAAAGCCGAAGGACATACAATGAATATTCATAATCTCACTGTCATTGCCGAGCAGTATCTGAGTAAGTCTTTCACGCAGCTTAACAGCATCCAAATCCGATGTATCAATCACATGATCTGCACGTCCTCTGAGTGAAGATAGTATTTCCTTTTCATAAGAAACAGCCTGTGAAATACTGCCGTTAAATTTATCGGCAAAAGGATGCTTTCTTCGTGTTAACTTATAGCGCTTAAGTGCTTCCTTATCATTAACATCAAGATAAATAACCTTTATAATGTAGCCATAATCCTCTATTTCATTAAGACTTTCAATCAGATTTTGAAAAACATAATTTGACCGTACATCAGTTACTATTGCAACTTTTGGATACTCCTCCCCGTTTGAAAGAAGGCTTACAAATGTAGCCATAAGTTCAGGAGGCATATTATCAATACAATAAAAACCAATGTCTTCCAAAAATTTCATAGCAGTTGATTTACCTGCTCCGCTTACACCTGTAAGTACAACCAATTCTTTTTCCAAAATCCACACCTCATTCTTTTACTTAGTAACTCTTATTTCCATTTCAAGCTTTACGCCTTTTTTTTCATACACAGTATCACTGCATATTTTGCATAATTCCAAAACATCCTTGCAGGTAGCACCGCCCTGATTAATAACAAAACCACAATGCTTCTCACTTACCTGTGCACCGCCTACTCTTTTTCCTCTCAGACCGCACTCATCAATCAGTGCACCTGCAAAATATCCTTCGGGTCTTTTGAAAGTTGATCCTGCTGACGGATATTCAAGAGGCTGCTTATCCCTTCTGCGTGAAATAAGATCATTCATCTTTTCCTTAATTTCAGCCTTGTCTCCCTTTTTCAGCTTAAGATACAAGCCTGTAATAATACAGTCATTGTCATAATATGCCGAATGGCGGTAAGACAGCTTCAAATCATCGTTTTCAAGACAGCCGATATTTCCGTCCTTATCAATATGACTGCACTTAACAAGCACGTCCTTCATTTCGCCGCCGTATGCACCTGCATTCATAAATGCACCGCCGCCGCAGCTGCCTGGAATTCCGTATGCAAATTCGAGTCCGGAAAGTCCATTTTCATATGCAAATCTACAAACCTTAATCAGCATTGCACCGGCACTCGCATAAATCGTTTCATCATCTATGAGTCTTATCTTAGAAAAATGCTCATCAAGCACCATAACACAGGCATCAATACCTTCATCATCCACCAGCAGATTTGATCCATTGCCGATAGCAATTAATCTTATACCTGCTTTTTTTGCAGTTTTTACGATCTCACTTATTTGATTTTCATTTTCCGGATAAACAATAAGTGCTGCATTACCGCCAATTTTAAAAGTGGTATGCCTGGACATCGGTTCATTCTGCACATATTCACAATTTATTTTTTTACAAAGTTCAATTAATTCTGTCAAATAAAATCACCAATCAGTCTTTCACCTTACCAAGAATTGCTGCACCGATTACACCTGCATCATTGCCCAGCTGTGCTTTAACAATCTTAGTCTGAATTTTACTGTAAATTGAATATCTTTCAGCCTCAATATATTTACGAAGCGGCTTCATAAGCGTTTCACCCTCATTGCAGATACCACCGCCGACACAGATCACCTCAGGCTGCAATGCATTGACAAGATTGATAAGTCCGCAGGCAACGTATTTTACATACTGGTCAACAACCTTAATACCTGCAATATCGCCCTTACGCATTGCATCAAAGGCTGTTCTGCCTGAAACCTTGCCCTCTTCAGCCGCAAGCTGATGCATAACAGAATCAGGATTCTCTTCCATAGCTTCTTTTGTCTGTCTGATAAGTGCTGTAGCTGATGCATAAGCCTCCCAGCATCCCTTACGTCCACAGGTGCACTGCTCTCCGTCAACATTTATTACCATATGCCCGCATTCACCGCCTGCGAAGTTTACACCATTTACAATCTTGCCATCAACTATAATTCCTGAACCTACACCGGTTCCAAGAGTAACAGCCACAAAATCCTTTGCACCATTGCCTACCCCGGCATAAGCCTCTCCAAGTGCTGCACAGTTTGCATCATTTTCAATATAAACTCTTTCAATTCCTAATCTGTCAATCAGCATCTGTTTTGCAGGAACATTATTGAAAACAAGATTATTTGCAAACTCAATAATGCCGTCACCGTTTACAGTACCCGGAGTACCAAGTCCTACTGAATCAATATCCTTCATTGTGATACCTGCTTTTTCAACAGCCTCAAATGATACCTTTGCAATATCATCAAAAATTTCCTCAGCACTTCTTGGGCTGTTTGTTGCTGTCTTTGAGGTTGCAACAATCTCATACTTATCATTTACAACAGATGAAACAATGTTTGTTCCTCCGAGATCAATACCAATACTATACATAACTTATTTCCTCCTCTTTAGCTTTGCCAAACGTCTACTTCTATATCCTGCGGCTGCATTTCTTCCATACCAAGACTTATCATAAGATCCTTTGCCGCATTATATCCCATTTTTTTCTGGCGGTTATTCATCGCCGCTGTTTCAACAATAACGGCCAGATTACGTCCCGGAGTAATCGGAACTGTAATAGCCGGAACTCTTACATCAAGGATATTGGCATATTCATTATCCAGTCCGAGTCTGTCATACGCCTTTGTTGAATCCCAAGCCTCAAGCTGAATAACCATATCAATCTTTTCGCTGGGCTTAACAGCACCCATACCGAATATACGCCTTGCATCAATAATGCCTATACCGCGCAACTCAACAAAATGGCGGATATTGCTGGGCGAATTGCCCATAAGTGTTTTATCACTGATTTTTCTTATTTCAACCGCATCATCTGCAATCAGTCTGTGACCACGCTTTATAAGCTCAATGGCTGCCTCGCTCTTACCTGCACCGCTTTCACCGGTAATCAGAACACCCTCACCATACACCTCAACAAGAACACCGTGTCTTGTAATTCTCGGAGCAAGCTCTTTATTAAGATAAGCAATCAGAGCAGCAAGAAATGGTGATGTCTCCTCCTGCGTTTTAAGAAGCGGAACCTCATATTTTTTACAGGCATCAACAAAATAATCCGGGATTTCAAGTCCTCGTGTAACCACAGCAGCAGCCGGCTGGAGACTTAACCAGTATCCAAGAGCTCTGTCACGCTCACCATCATTCATATTTTGAAGAAATCCGAGCTCGGTCCATCCCAGAATCTGCACCCTCAACGGATCAAAATAATCAGTATATCCCGTCAATACGATACCGGGTCTATTGATTTCAGCCGTAGATATAAGAATTTGATCGGCTTCCTTTGGAAGATACACAACATCAAGATTATGTAGTTCAATTATCTTTTCAAGTGATACAGAATAAGTCTGACCCATATATTCTCCTTTCAGAAGAACAAAATCTGTTTCTATACAGACTTTCTCTCCAAACAATATACATTTCTATTATAGAATATCCTTAAAACTTAATCAAGATATATTTTAAAATAATTAATGCATAGTAAATTATATTGAATCATATTTACATAAAACATCTTTTATGATAAAATGATTCAAATAACATTTAATAAGTGAGGAATCATTTTTTGAAAAACAAACTAAAGGTCGGTATAGGCACAGATGCCTTTCCCCCTACTACTGACGGAATAAGCAATGTTGCACAAAACTATGCAGATCAAATTAACCGCCGGCATGGTGAGGCAGTTATCATAACTCCAAAAAATCCGAATCAGCTTGACTATAAATATGATTATCAGATATTCAGATACAAAAGCTTGTGGATTCCTTCAAAGGAAGGCTACAGTGTTGGCTGGCCATTCAAGAACGAATTACACCAAGCGATAATTGATATGAATTTTGATATACTCCACTCACATGCTCCGTTGGCAACAAGCTATTATTTCAGACGTGTTACTGAAAAAAGGAGAATTCCGGTTGTACTTACATATCACACAAAATATGAATATGATATTGATAAGCGTGTACCTACAAAGCCGGCAAAGGATTTTGCCTATCACTTTTTGTGCAATAATATAAATGCCGCAGACGAGGTATGGGTAACAAGTCAAGGTACGGTTGATTCCCTGCGAAAAATAGGATACACAGGTGACTATATTGTAATGCCTAACGGCTGTGATCTTCCGATAACAAATGTATCTGTTTCAGATGTTGCAATGATTAAGCGAAAACACAATATACCGGAAAATACACCTGTATTCCTTTATTGCGGAAGAATGATATGGTATAAAAATATACAGCTTATTCTGGATGCCTGTGCTAAGCTTAAAAATGAGGGCAAAGACTTCAAGCTTATCATGCTCGGCTTTGGTGCTGATGAGAATGCAATCAAGCGGTATATCGTCAAATCAGGCATTCGAAACAATGTAATCTGGACAGGTCAGATACTTGACAGGCAGGAAATACAGGGATATTACGGCATTTCCGATATTCTCCTTTTTCCGTCAGTATTTGATACAAACGGACTCGTTGTAAGAGAGGCAGCTGCCTGTGCTACTCCAAGTCTACTGATTCGCTCAAGCTGTGCAGCAGAAGGAATCATCGACGGTGAAACAGGCTTTCTCTGTATGGAAAGTGCACATTCAATTGCATCCATTCTTTCGAAAATAATGGATAATAAAGATCTTATTAAGCGTGTCGGTAAAAAAGCACAGAATGATATCTATATAAGCTGGGATGATGCCGTAAAAAAAGCGTATGACAGATATCATATTGTAATTGATAATTTTAAAACTAAAACTAAAAATAATATATAACACCAAACTGAATAGCCTGAATAAAAATAACCCCAGATGCAAAACATCTGAGGTTTTTTATATTCTAAAATGCAACAAAGCATATAAACCTGACATTGGATTGTTTTGTGGCATCTGTTCAATCACAGCATAGAATATAACAGAAATTTAAGGAGATGAAGCTATGTTTAATTATGTAAAAAAATTACAATATCCTATAAATATAAAAAATCCTGACCCAAAAGCCGCATCTATTATCATATCCCAATACGGTGGACCTGACGGCGAACTCGGAGCATCACTGCGCTATCTCTCCCAGCGTTATTCAATGCCATATCCTGAACTAAAAGGCTTGCTGACTGATATAGGTTCAGAGCACACACAAGAGCGTTTTTCACTCTTGTATGCCTCAATTTCCTGTGTTCCTGCAAGAATTTTTCCCTGCCATTTTTCAGGTATCAGTTTCAGATGAACATCCATTTTTCTGTCCTTGTAAACCACGATTTTATCAATGATATTTCTGTAGAAAGTATCATTCCACTCCTCGCCTGTTGATATGGCATTCACATAATTTCTGATGTCAGTAATGATTTTTTTCTTATCCTCAATCATCTGCTGATTGCCTTGCTCTTTAATCAGTTTTTGCTCAAGGTCTGTTATCTGACTGCTTAAATCATCGCAAGCCTCTCTGTACTCTTTCGCCTCAATATATCCATTCAAACACATATCAAGCAGTTTCTTTTTCTTTTCCTCACACTTGGTAATTTCCCTTTGAAAATGTGATCTGTTATCATTATCACTGACGCTTTTCACTACGCTTTCCACGGTCTGCAACAGCGTATTAATTATATTTGTTCGACTCAGCATTGTATCTGCAACCACTGTCTGCAGAATTTCTTTTATATCCCTGTCATTGATGGAATTTGTTGTGCATCCCACAGCAGTTCCGTCTTTTTCTTTGTGCTTACCGCCATTCTTCTGACTTTCGGCGCACACCCATTTCACATTCATTGTGCCGTCTTTTCGCTTTTTCTGCCGTCTTACAAAACCTGCACCGCACTCACCGCAGATGATTTTGCCCGACAGAGCATATCTGTTTGCAAAGGCTTTCACTGTGCTTTGTGACGGCTTGCGTCTTTCAAGCTCTCTCTGTACAGCCTCAAAGCGTTCTCTCTGAATAATCGGCTCGTGATGATTTCTGATTGTTACAGTTTCAATCTCACCGTAATTTCTTTTCTTCTGATGCGTAAGATAGTCGGGTGTGTAGGTCTTTTGCTGAACCAAATCACCGCAATATTTTTCATTTCGCAGAATGCGAAGAATCACAGTATACGACCAGTCCTTCATTCGTGTGGATGTCTTGACACCCTCTGCACGCAGTTCCTTTGCAATTCGGTGCGCACCCTTGCCCTCGTCAAGAAATTTGTGATAAATCAACCTTACGGTTTCGGCACCCTCCTCATTGATAATCAGCTTTCCGTCACGCACATCATAGCCGAGCATATCTCTGCCGAGCACAACACCCTTTTCCATCTGCCTCCGCAGTCCCCACTTAACACGCTCACTTGTCTTTCGGCTCTCTTCCTGCGCCATTGTGGATAAAAATGCAAGGCGCATTTCCGCATCACTGTCAAGGGTATTGATGTTGTCATTCAAAAAAATCACACCGATACCAAGTGCTTTCAGTTCTCTTGTATAACCGATACTGTCAAGAATATTTCTCGCAAATCGGCTGATTTCTTTTGTGATAATCAAGTCAAATTTACCATTTTTTGCATCATCAATCATCTGATTGAATGCAACTCGCTTTTTTGTATTCGTGCCGGAAATTCCGTCATCAACATAAATATCATAAAGCTCCCACAAGTGATTTCGCCTTATGTATTCGTTGAAAAACTGTTGTTGGCTTTCAAGCGAATTTGCCTGATCCGTTTTGTCCGTAGACACTCGGCAGTATGCAGCAACACGCTTAACCTTATCATCAATCTCAAACATAGTTTTACTCCTTTCTTTCAGCGGTTGCCGATAAATAATCAGTCAACCGCCGATTTCTAACACACATTATATTCAAAGCGTTTTAAATGTCCAGCTTTTATAAAAAATTCTTTGATTAAATATTTAGTTATGCTATACTGTAATTGTGAGGTGATAATCTTGAAAATAATTGATTCTTACAACGATATTTGCAAAGTTTATAAAAATGGAACTTTCGATAAAACCTTATGGGATAATTATGCCGATTCTGCGTTTCCCGGATTGAAAGATAAAGTCGAAAACGATTTTTCAAGAATTGCCAAATACAAAGATAAAGTTTATCAAATTCTTAATGATGTACCAAAAAACATTGAAATAGCTGAAACGGCACATCAATCTTTCATTAATGCAACAAAAAATCTCTCCGATAAAATCGAAAATGAATTCAATATTGATTTAAATGTTACAATAATTCTGTATTTAGGTTTGGGTAATGGTGCAGGTTGGGCAACAACAATCAATAATCAAAAGGTTGTTCTTATTGGACTTGAAAAAGTTGTTGAACTTGGTTGGTGCAATGAAAGTGATATGCAGGCTCTCATTTATCACGAACTTGGTCATATATACCATTCACTTTTTGAATGCAAGGAGTTGTTTCCAACTAAAAAGAAACATAATATTCAACAGCTATACAGAGAAGGCATCGCAATGGTATTTGAACAAACTCTTTGTGATGATGTTAATCGCTATCATCAGGATATTGACGGTTGGCTTGATTGGTGTATTGACAACGAAAAACTAATTAAAACCGAATACCTAAAAAGAATAAATAACAAGGAAAATGTTCAAGATGTCTTTGGTGATTGGTGCAGTTTTATGAATCATTCGGATGTTGGATATTATTTAGGTACTGCCTTTATCAGATTTTTAATGAATGATTATTCTCTGCAAGAAATTGCATCTATAAAGTTAAATACTGTGCTTAAACATTTTTATAGATTTGCAAACGAATAACACTTTACAGCCACAAAATAGTGGCTGTATTTTTTATGTTATTTTCAATCTTCTCTTACACGCATCGTACTGTGCTTTACTTATTTTTTTATCTTCCAAAAGAGCAATCAGCACTGCCCTCATATACTGTTTTTCAAATTCTTTGTTTTCCTGCTTTGCATATTCGTTTTGACTTTCCAGAATAACTTTCGTTTTCATGCAAATTCGCCTCAACGAAATTTATGCAAAAGCATCTTGTCCCTATGCCGACACCCCTTTCCTTGTTTCATTGAATGTAATTACTGTTCTAATCATAAAATCCTTTCTGCCTGCTGATTGCTCAGCAGGACTTTTTGTTTTTACATACTTAATTGATTGTTATTATAATAATCTTCATACTCCTCATAGCCGTCAGATTTCTGACCATGAGCAAGTCTTTTCTCAATTTCTTTTTGGGATAATTTGATTCTTTTTCTGTGATATTTGGTTTGGTTATCTATCATTTTAAATAAATCACCAGCAAAATAGAGAGTATCTGAAAGAACACTTGAATGCCTATCATTGTTCCAAAGAGTATCGGAATCCATTTTTTCTTCAGATCCTTCAGTAAATTCTTCGTTGGTTCTATAACCGAAAGCATACTCTCGTTCATATTCCCAACCTGTTCGGTCAGCATCGTTTCCTGATTCTTCAGTTGTTTCTGAATTGTATCTTCCTGTTCTGTCATTTCCTTTTTCAACTGAAGAATAATCTGTGCTGAATAGTGATTGATTATATCCTCGTTCACTTGATTCTCCGAGATTTGATTCAACTGATGATTTTGATTTCTGTTCAGACTTATCAGTGCTTTCCAGTAGTCGCTCTCCACGATTGTCACTTGTGATGCCTTTTCCATTTTCGCTATCATATCGTTGGTTGTAGCTTTCTTCGGTGCATTTCTCTGTTTCAATTCGTCGTAATTCAAACTCAAGATTCATTTTCTCCTTTCTGTATTTTTCTTGGTGTAACTTAATATCACGGCATTTCATTCCATTTGAGCAAGAATAAGTTATATATTTTCTTGAATCTGTCCATAAAACTTCATAGCCGCTTTTCTTCATTTCATCAATGAATTCTTGTTTCGTTTTACACTTTTTCATTGCATTATCAATAGTGAACATCAAAGCAAATTTCCAGCTTTCGCCCTTCATTGCCATACGATATTCGCCGTCTGATAAACGTTTTTCTTTTGTCTTTGTATACATCTTTAATGGTACAACATTATGTCTTGTACATATTTCATCATTGAGTTTTCTCAATGTTTTTAATGTGTTTGGATTCTGCCTTAGCTTTTTTCCTGTTTCAAAACTGACAGAATTGATAATAAAATGCGTGTGTATATGATTTCTGTCGCAATGCGTTGTGACTAAAACTTCGTGTCCCTGCCATGCTTTCTCTGCAAATTCTAATGCAATCTTGTGAGCTTTATCGTAATCAACATTGTCTTTTGGAGAAAAAGATTGAACATACTGATAAAAGTATCTTCCGTTGTTTGCATTGTTTTCAAGCTTGGTTGTCATAAATTCTTTGTAAGCATTCAAGCCGTTACAGTTAATTCCTGATACATACCTACGCCCACTTTGACTGTCAACTGTTTTACATTTCTGCAAACAGTAATCAATTGAACCTTTCATTGCACTCGGATTCTGTTTTTCATTTTTTATGAACTTAACAATCGGCATTGGCTATTTCAAAAACCTTTTCATAAATTTTGTTCTGCATTTCAATAACTTCATCAAAGTTTACAGAGTACACCGCACCGCTGTTCACCTTAACAGCAATCTGATTGATGTTGTTGCCGATTCGCTTTAGTTGCGATACAACAGGTCTTAAATCCTCAGGTGTTTTAATGACAGCATTATCCGTGCTTGCAATGATAAAATCCGTTGCACTCATTTTTGTTTTTCTTGCTTTTGCAAGTATTTTCTTTTTCTCACTGTCCGTTAATCTGATTGTGAGAGTCTTATCTCTTTTTCTGTTTTCTTCTATTTCTTTTACCTCCGAAATATAAAATTTTCAAATAAAGTGGGTCCGGGCTTCTGCCCGGTTATTGGGTGTCCGGACATCCGGACGCTCTGCATTGCCCCAGACAAAGTCTGGGATTAGTACAGAAAAACATATAACTAAATCATAAAAATATCACTTCCTATTTTTTATAAATCTCAACTGTAAAACTGAATTGACAAAGCATTGAATTTTGGAGAAGAAGTACGGGATTTTCTTATCAAAAATTCGCCTCAATCGGTTTTTATTTTGAATTGGTATACAATACTTACAACAGAATAAAAGTTTGTTATATCGTCACACAGGTTTTTATAACTTGTTTTATTTATCTTTGTTTATATATTACCGTTCACTGTATAACCACCTCGGTCACATACAAAACCTTTCAGAATGTAATTATCCTATCCCGGGGTTTCACCGCGATGTATCTTCGCTCGCTTTTCAGGTCATTGCAAATCATATACCATTCTCTCTATATTCAATTTTTAATTCAAGAAAGTTTTGTGATCACATTTGTGATTTTAACAAGTGGTTGACAGTATGGCAATAGTTTTGTAGAATGTTTATTAGAGTGATGTTAATTGTCAAAAATCAAACAGATTTACATTTTCCAAAACAGGAGCAATTATGAAAAAAGATTATTCAGAATATAAATCTTCGGCAGAAGAGCATTACGATAATTTAAGACAGAGCAATGAATATATTGAATACAACTATTTCGGTAATAAAGTTTCGTATTCAGATAATAACAGAAAAACATTTTATATCACAGTAGATTACAGTAAAGAGGATGATTTCGCAGGATATGTTAATAACGATGATGAGGATGCTGTTTTAAGAGATATTGCACAAAACGATATTGATTTTAATAAGTTAAGTACAAAATATAAAGTTCAAAAATTTGAATACAGAGATAAAAAAATACCGCTGAACGATGTGCTCAGCGGATGCAGAATAAAAATGTCTGTTGGTGAAGGTATTCTTGATTTTATATATGCGAATTTTGATCAGCCATTTTATATGACTATTAATTTTTATTTATCATTCAGAGATTTACTTGAGGCAGACTTTGGTGATTTGTTTCCGAACAGGAATAAGAAGAAATCCCCAAGAAAAATAAAAAGCAAGGAACATGAAGATGCAATAAAATATCTGAATTATAAACATACATGCTATATGGCAAGGGAGATGAATTATTCCTCTTTGTATTCAGCAATCTGTCCACCTGTTTTTATGAATTATGATAAGGACGATTACCAGCTCGCACTTAATTTGTATTTCGGATACTTAAAGACACTGCAGAAAGAATATTTAGAACTCATTGAATTTTGTTTTGATGAAGAATTTTATCTGAGTGCTTTAGGAAATCTTATACCTGCAGAACGATTTTTTTTGTATAGAGAATTAAAAGAATTACCATTAGAAATTAACAGAAAAGAAGAGTTTTCTTTATCAATTGCAGATGATGTGATAGATATAGAAAATGAGGGCTTACAAGAATTATCAAATAAATTTGATGTTGATGTATCTGAATTAATTGATATTATTCGAGATCATAAATCGGTTAGTGTTAGTTACCAAGTCAGTAGTATTCGTGGTATGCTTGAACTTGAATTTACAAAAATACTTGAGCAGGATATCCGTTTCAGAAAGTGTAAACGCTGCGGAAAGTATTTTATTATGAAAGGCAATTACGATACGAATTACTGTGACAGAATTGCCAAAGGCGAAACTAAAAACTGTCAGGATATTATGGCGATGGAAAAGTATAAACAGAAAACAGCAGAAAATCCCGCTATTAAAATTTACAATAAATATTATAAGAGGTATGCTGCAAGAGTAAAAGTTCATACCATACTTGAAGATGATTTCAAGAAATGGAAGTATCAAGCTGTAACCAAGCGTGATGAATGTATGGACGGCAAAATTACCGAAGTTGAATTTATTAATTGGATGGAATCTTGTTTTCCTAATAGAAATAGGAAACACAAAAAATAGGAGGATAAATTACATGTATACAAAAAACTATTATGAAATAAAATCTGCAATAACAGATGGATTGAATGAATTTTATGAGAGTCATCCTAAAAATACGAAGAAAGAGAGAATTCATTATTCAGATATAATTAAAAGTGTAATTGCGGTATTACCGATACTATCTGCAGTTTTCACTTTATTATTTAAATTTATTTCTTTGAGTAAAGTATGGTATTATCAATTTGATTTTGATTATTATGATTTTTCTATTTCAAAAGTAGATTTATTTGTATTTATTTATACGATAATTTCAGTGCTTTCTGGTATTATTATAGCAATGATTATTTCATATATGATAAAAGAAATATTTAAAAAATTAAATATAAAGAAGTTTTGGTTAGAATTAATAGTAAATATATTTTTTGCATTTATAATTTACACTATAATTTCATTAGTTATAATGGACTTATTCAAATTTGAAATTATGTTTGGTCTTTTTATAATAATATCAATCTTTTCTTATGGAATTACATTTATGTTTCTGCTTAATAACAATTCAATTAAGAAGTCTTTTAAAATATTTGTTATTATAGGTACTGTACTTATTATTGTGTTTACATGCTTTTTATTTAAAGCGGGGTATAAAACTGCACAAGAGAATAGAGAATTTCAAATAATTAACTATTGTAATACAGTAAATGAAAATGAGAGTTTATATGTTGTAATAAGTGAATCTAAAGATACGTTTTCTGCATATAAGTGCGAAATTGACGAAAAAGGACTTACTGTTTATACTGACTATCATAAATTTCTTGATAATTCAACTGATTATGAAGTGTATAGTTTTGAAAATATAAATTATATTCAAAAAAAGAATAAATATAATGGTGAAAAATATGAATACACAACTGAAAAATATATTATAGATATAAAAAAATAATACATAGTGCAGTTTTATAATTTCATTTACAATTCTTATTATATTCTAATTTTAGTATAACATGAATATAAATATTCATCGATTTGATATAATAATTTTAACTTTCTTCTATTTTTAATATTTGACAAAAAATTGATAAAACATATGTAAAATAAATATTGATAACTATTTTTGAAACAATACTACTAAATAGAATTTATTGAACTCTTTATTTAATATGAGATTGGAAGATAGAATGGAAGATAGAATAAAAGCAGAAATACTTAAAATTCAAAACAAAAAAGTAGATATGTTAGATATATATACTGTGCAATTAACAGCACTGGAAATGAAAATGTACGACTTAGTTGTATATCTTAATAGTAATGTTTCAGAATATATATCATTTATTAATAACACGAAAAAAAAAGAAGAGTAATTATTCGTTTCTTAGGATAATTACCCTTCTTTTCATTAGAAAGTAGAACTATTAAAAAGTGACATTCGATCATTTGAAAAAACGCGTTTATAATCGCTGATTCTTTTTTCTATTAATTCCTCTAAATTAACAATATCAGAAAATTTATCAATTTCATCTTCTGAAACTCCTGTAACACGTTTAACTTCACTAAATAACCAATCATGCGGTCGCAATTCAGCAAGTGATTTATCAGCTTTTTCAATATTGTCAATACGGGGTAATAAAGCTTTATTACCTAAGCTTTCCATTAAAGCAGAATCAATAGTTATAACATTTTTAAATTGAGCTTTCGCATATATGTGATCAATATTATATTTTGCATTTGATCCTACACCATCAAAGGAAGGCCTAATTTTTTTCAAACAATAGTAATGATATATAATACCTTTATCAACTTTAGAATTATTTCCTTGTGCAAAATTATCTAATATTTCATTCCAAGCATCTGAAGTTATTATTTTGAAGCGTTCCTGAGGAATCGTAAGATCTCTAGCAAGCCTAGAATCAGAAGAACCCGCCCAAAGGCGACTGCTGTATTCATATACTAAACGATCAAAAAGTATGATCGCATTTTTTTGAAAAATTTTAAGCTTTGAATTTCCTTTTAACGGTCTATCTAAACTAATCCAATTTTGATAAACTAGCGTTGCAAACTCTAAGGCGACAGAGTTCCCCATTAATGACATAATCGACTGCTTCCAAGACATTAAATATTTAAAATAATCACAATCGTACAACAAATCTGTTACTATATTAAAATCATTTATAAATAATTCTACATCTTTGTTCCAATCTATTTTAGTTTTTCTCTCTTGCTCTAAATCCTTTACAGAATTGCTACTAATTCCTCCAACTTTAATAGCACTTAATAATTTAAATCCCAATGTCAGGTTTTTTGTGAACACACTTTGACTTGTACTAGTATCTGATAAGTCAAATTTTGTAAAAATCAAGTTTGATTTGTCAATTCTAGATAATAAAGTAGCACATACGTCCCAACGCACAACATTTGAAGGAACACTAATATCTAAAAACTCATATAGTTCTCTGGATTTATTCTTGACTTCATCAGAAGGATTGGATATTTCAACATTCCAAAATGGGCGAGCAGATAACAATTCTTCTGCAGTTAGAGGGGCCCCACCTCCATTTACAAGTGAAAAAATATTTTGAGCATCTAACGGAGATGCATCAATCAGTTTGATTAAACCAATTTGTGCATTGATTATTATTTCATCAGTTTTACGAATTGTTTCAAAACATTTTTCAAAATAATCCCATTGTTGAGTAATATAATAATCAAGTTTTTCAGCGGATTTATTATCAAGTTTATGACGCTTAATTAAATAATTCACAAATTCTAATTTTTCACATTCGTCATTCTCAATGCGATTTTTTATAAATTTTTTTAATTTTACAGGATCAATTATTATAGAGCCATTTACAATATTGGTATATTCAAGATCTTCAATAGGTATAATTTTATTAAACTTAAACATACCTTCAAATTTGTTTGAACCAGCATATTTTGAATGGACTAATAATATTAAATCCAATAAAGCATGCATATTTTCACTTTGCACTTCGGCATCAAAAGTTTTACCTTCAATAGAAATATCGTTTTTATAAAAATAATCCTCATCAATTGAATTAGAATCTTCTGTAGATTTATCAAATTCAGCTTGTAGATAATCACTTATTCTTTCAAAAAATCTATCTTTCACCTCTTCAACTGTCATATTGTTTTTTAGTCCAATAAATTTTGATGCCCAATTATATACTTCGACAGGATTATAATACATTGTTGTTAATGCATTACGTCGTTGTCTTCCATCAAGTAAAAACTTTTTTGAACCCATTTCGTTAACAATAATAACACCTATAGGATATCCCTTAAAAACACTGATGCATAATTCAAAATTATCTTTAGTTTTCCATGTTGCTTTTCTTTGAAATCGAGGTAACTGTATTTTGTTATTAATAAAATAACTTGTTGTGTTTTCTGATATTGCAAATGCCATAAATAGTCCTCTCTTTTAATATGTAATATTATTTATAAAATATTTAAATTCATATTCATTAGATTTTTCTAATATATTTATTATTCTCTTTACATTTGATTTTCTTCTAGCATAGGTTGATTTTGAAAGGTCATAAAGAAAAGCTTCTAAATTTAAATTTCCATTTTGTGCTAAAATAAAGATTTGAATGATTAATTTATTTCTCAAAACTAATCTTGTCAATAATTTTTCCTGTAAATCTGCTGTTAGTTCACAATAGAGCAGTCCTAATCCAGATAAATAGTAGTATTTTTGATTGTTTTTGAAAGCTAAACCCAACGCCTCTGCAGTTTTTATATGGTTCTCACCATATTTGTTTAAAGCAATATCTGTTCTGCTTTTTCCGTCATTTAGAAGAAGTTCTCCGATTTTTTTGAATTTTAACCCTGGATTTCCTATAGATTTAATTATTGAACAAATATTATAGGTTGCATCATTTATATTACTAAATTGAAAGACATCAGATGCCACAATTGGTTCGCATTTGCAATTATAATTAATATATGTAACAAAATGCTCAATCGGTATATTTATTATATCATAGATATATTCAATAACATCTTTTTTCACTAAATCAAACTTATTTTCTTGAATACTTATATTTGTTCTATAATCAATTTCAAAATTAAAAAAATTTTTTAGTTGTTCTTTGTATTTAAAATCCATACAGATTACCCCTTAAATAATAAGAATTTATAAAAGTAAATAATATATTAAATTTAATAAATTATATTTTTTAATATATCATTTCCGTTTTCCAAATCTTTAACAGCTAATTTTATAAGTTCAAAAACATTAGATTTTCTTCTTTTTATTGTGGTTGAAGACAATAAATGCAAATAATCAGTGATTTCTACTTGTTTACTAGTAGCATCAACTATTATTTGTGTAACAACCGGAATACGAAATATAAGTTTTTTTAATAAATTTTGTTTTTCAGTATTAGATAATTTATCAAATCTATTACCTAAAATTGAATTTTTAATGTAATATGTATTATTAATACTATTAATAACATTTAAATCCAATAGTGTTGCACATTTCGCATGATTCTCTCCGTATTTTTTTGCAGCAGTATCATTTCGATCTATTCCGTTTAAATAATATCCCATATCATTAAAACTGATTATACCATCAGTACTATTACATATTTTACATACATTTAATATATCATTAATTTTACTAAATTGTGGTATATTATATGGCAGAATTTCTTCATGTTCAGTAATAGTATTCACAATACTGAATAATTCATTGCTATCTATTTCAAGCAATATATCAATAAACCATTCACTAATTGCATCTTTAGTAATTACTGCACACTCAGAATCTCCATATTCTAAACATTGCAAGTCAATTTCTTTTGAAAAATAAAGCTTAAGTAATTCATTTTTTTCTATATGCTTATTATAAGCATCAAGCCAAGTTTTTTGTTCTAAAGAACAAGCGTAACAGTCTTTCTTATTTGCGTACTTTCTACCATATCCATATGATTCTAAATATATATTTTCATCCTCATATCTAAGATCAAAATATTTTCCTGCTATTTCGGGAAAATTATTTTCAAAATCTAACATGCATTGATAAGCCGAGCAAATTGTCTTTTTGTTTTTATGATAATCCTGATTAGCTTGACAAAATTGTCTAAATGACTTTTTCTTAAAAAATTGAGGTTGATTACACCAACGTGCAATTTGAATATACAGTGTTTTAAATTGACTATTATTGTAATCTTCATAACGCATTATATATGGTAAACAACCATATTTCATAAGAATATGAATTCTCTCAAAAGTGTTTTCTATATCTTTTTCATCTTGAGAATTATATGCACACAATACATAAAGTTTTGTTGTTTTATTAGTGTATCTTCTCCATAATTTTAATTTTCTAATAATTAATTCTTTATCTTCAATATGATCAAAAGCAAATATGTAATCACCATGATATTTTACAGATGATAAAGCTTTTGCCTTATCATCTGTCATCAATCTAATATCTAGTCCTTGGCGAAATTGAAATGGTTTATTCGTTTTTTTCAATTCATCAAGGATTCCCTTCCAACCAGAATACGCTAAAAAATTATCATCCCACAAATAAATGTAAGGTCTGTTTTCATCTAAAAACTCACTAACTGGTGAATGTAAAAAAGGTCTATCATATTTTTTATTAACACAAAAATCGCATTTTCTAAAACATCCTCGGGTAGTAAATCCTATAGAATAATCCAGATAATCTGCATATTTAACTCTCTTCTCTCCATTTTCTATTTTTGAATTAACATAATCCGTGTATAGTTGATAATCCGGTTTGTGGTGTTCAATTTCATCGGGTAAATTTGGTGCGTTTATTCCAAAAAAACCAGTACCTCCTTTTATCAAATTTTTTAATTTTAATATTTTATCCGGAACTTTAGTAAAACTAAAAACCTTAGATATGAAAAATTTTTCATATTCTGATAAGTCTTCATCATATGTTTGAATTAATTCGACTTCATTTCCAAGTTCTTTATAATATGCGCTTATTTTCATTAACGCTAAGTTTGGGTGTCTTGTTCCGTTATCGAGTAAATCTGCATCAAATATTCCAATTTTCATATGGTTCTCCTGTGATAACATCAGACTATCAATTGTAAATGATAAAAATTATATCATATTTTAAGTTTTTTTGCAACAATATATAGTTCGTAGAAAAATCAAGAAAATATAAATAATAAATGCTTTGTCTTTACTTCTTCTAAAAAACTGATTACATCCACCTCAAAAGTTACGCAAAATATAGAGTCAACTCTGTTTCTGAAAGTCGCACTGTAGATCGTTCTTTTCCAACTATTTTCATCAGTAGCTTTAGATACACATGATTTTTTCTTTTCATATTGCCATTTCACAAACTTCTAAATTCTATAAACAATTCAATTCTTCTTCCAATTTCGCATTCATTTCACTACTAACAGCTATATATAAAGAAATTAATATCCATATGAATATCTAGGAATGCATAGTATTATAAACCTATCAGTATTTTCCAATAACCATTATTGTTTGCCGTTGATTCTTTGAATCAAACCGTTTATCTGTATTTCAAGAGTTCGTTTTTTGATTGATCTCACTGTGCTGTTTATCTCTTCTGCTCATGTTTTTTGGTTATTGATTACCTCTTCAACATCAGTGTTAATTAGTACACTTTGAAAATCAATATGCGAAAATATTACAGTGCGACTTGCGATACACACTATTTACGAGAATTCAACCAACAATAAACCTTGCTATAGATTTTTAATTGTTGTATAATAAACTATACAAAAAAGAAAGGAGAGTGCTAATATGAATTGGAATTCATTTACCATTATGCACGGTGAAATGGCTGTCGCTGCAATTAACAAAGACGGCGAATGCAGCATAATCAACAAAGATTTTATACCATACAATCTTTATTTCAACACTGATGACGACAGCATTTCTGCACGAATTAACAATCTGAATAATTTTTATTACTGGTGCTCTTCTCGTCTTTTGACTCTTGACAGAAAATATGCAAAAGAAATTCTCAACAGCATCGGCAAAAAGCAAGCTGTGACGGATAAAGACAGGGCAGAAATTGTAATAGCCTATCACTCCCTTTCACTCACTGATATCTATTGGGTAAAAACAGATAATGAGAATTTACACTTTGCTGATATCAATTTATTTGAACATTCACTCTCAAATTCCTTTGTTGATGTAAGTCTTTGCGGCAAACAGCTTACTGCTGAAAATTCTGCACTTATTAAGAACGCAGATGTTGCAGGAGATATAGGCACATCCGGTGTTGCGCCGAAGGCTTGGGTTCGTAAAGACGGCAAGTTCTATCTTTACAAAGACGGAGATATTCGTGATGTTGGGGCGGAGCTTTTAGCAAGTAAAATCATTGATTGTTTTGATGTCAGCCATGTTCAATATAGTGAAGCTGAATATGATAATCAGAAAGTAACCGCTTGTGAAATCATTACTTCACTTGACAGGAGTATTGTTTCGATGGAGCATATTGAAATCTATGCCGCCAACAATGACTTTGACCGACTTGATTTGGTTATGCAGCACGATGCATATTCGTATTATATGATGAATATTGTTGATTACCTGATCGGCAATACAGACAGACATTGGGCAAACTGGGGCTTTCTTGTTGATAACAAAAGCAATGCACTGTTGCAACTCTATCCGCTTATGGATTATAATAAAGCCTTCAATTCGTATGATACCATTGAGGGTGCAAGGTGCCAGACAACAGATAAGATTGTTTCGCAAATGGATGCCGCTATTGAAGCAGTAAAGCAAATCGGATTGAACCAAATTACCGAAATAAAATCCGAGTGGTTTGCGAATCCGAATGAATACGAAATGTTCAATATACGATTGAATATACTCAAAGAAATATAGTTCAGATGAATCAGATCACATTTATTTTAACGAAAAAAAGCCAAGTCCGTGTTTAAACTCAAACTTGGCTTTAGCTTTTATTTTAAAATTTCATTTTTTAATTCTAACACAGCCAACGCTGCTGTGCAGGCACGGCAATCGCAGTTCTTTATACCTTGAGCTTTTAATTCCTTTGCGTGTTCATAAAACTTATTTGCCGTTTCTTCACCGAACTTTGCTTTTGCCTCCTCCGTTGGTAAAAATGCAAGCATTCCGTCAACCGTAACAATGGAATCTTGAAGCTCGGCAACATACTTTTCTCCTGTTTCTTTTTGCTTATTCGTGCCGATAGAGTCCAGCCATGCCTGTGCCGCTTCTTTTAATTCATCACAGCACCAATCGGATAATAACACCTTTGTTCTTTCAATCGCATTTTGCATAATCTTTCTCCTTGCATATTTTAATTTGTTTAATATCGATTTTTGTATTTCTTTTTTGCTGTTTCCGTAATTGTTTTAACAAAATCGCTTTTCCCTGCTGTATACAAATCTCTGTTGGGTTTATATTGATTATAAAGCGCTTCTTTTAATTTTCCATATTCTTGTGCTTTTTCGTAATTATCATTTAAATAATCCCTGAAATACAGCTCATCACAATCTCCGTATTCTTTTATGTGAATATGAAATACATTATCGGCATAGCCATTTATGGTATAGCCCTTATTAAAAGATAATTTGTTAAAAGTTTCATGCATCAAAATATAATCATTTTTAAGCAATATTTCTTTAACATTGTCTTTATTGGCAAAATCTATTTCTATTAAAATATCAACAATAGGTTTTGTTTTAATATTGCTTATTGCCGTGCTTCCGATATGGCTGATTCTTTTTGCATAACTACCTAACAGTAAACTTATATTATCTTTTTCGGCTGAAAACTGCTTTTCAAATTTTGCATTGTTATCAACAAAATAAATCGGAAACAATTCCCACAATTCTTCTAAACTCAAATTTTCTAACACGATAAATACTCCTGTAATTTATCAGCAAACTGACCAATATGTATTCCGTCAACAAAGGAATGGTGTGCCTGAACAGATACAGGCATAACAATTCTTCCGCTTTTCTCATAATATTTACCCCAGTCAAACAAAGGCGTTGCATTATCCTTTTTACCTGAATTTGTGTGAGAAATATGTGTATAGGTCAAAAACGGCATAGGAGAGCACTGAAAAACATCATTTCCAAGCGGACCTGTGAAATACTCTTTCTGTTCATCTGCAATCTGCGTTGCCGATTTTACATATTCTTCAAGAGTATCCGCCATAGGAACATTTACTACTTTAAAAAGCTCGGTATCTTTATTCAGATATGTAAATGCCGTATCAATTCTGTCAAATAAAACGATCTGACCATCTAAGAAACGATATCTGAACGCTTCAATTTCATTTGCACACTTGCATACAGCATATACCATAGAAAGCGTAAATGATAAATTCTGTTTTTTCACTTTCGATAAAAAGTTCGTAACATCAACCTCAAAGGTTACACAAAATGCAGGCTCAACACTGTTTCTGAAAATAGCACAGTGCATTGCTCTTTCCCAATTCTTTTCATCAATCACTTTATATGTATTTGCCATATCAATCACCTCTCCTGTTTTCAAAACGATTTATTCCAAACCTTCTGCAATAATTGCTCTGCTGTCAACACTGTTCAGTCGTTTTGACATAATTGCTTTATATTCATCAGAAGAAAAGCAATTATCTAATTGTTCTTTTGTATCAAATCTGATTACAATCGCCCTTTGTGGATTTCTTTTTTCACACAGACTATGTAATTTTTCTGTTCTGACAAGATACACACCGCCATATTTCTCTACAATCGGTTTAACCTGTTGAATATAATCATCATATTCTCCGCGTCCTTTTTCTTCATCAATATATGTATCAACTATAAAATACCATGCCATAGTCTTCCTCCTGATTATCCACTACTTATATTTATTGATATTATCTTTTCTTATTACTATAAAATTTGCATCTGTATTTTTATATAATCTTAATTCGAGCATAGCAATTTCCTTATATTTTAATCTGCTTAATACCTGTTTTATATCTTATTTTTACTGATTCTATAATTCTTCAGGATATTTCATATCGTGTGCATAGCGTACTTTTGTCATAATATCCATAACATCAATCGTATAATCAAGATGCATATGGTTCTCATTGCCTGACACGGCATTTTCCATATCCATAATTTCATAGCACAAAGCATCAAGATCACTGTCTGTTTCTATATACTCTGTATGCCCATCGTCTGTATAGGATATGCTTGCAGAAAATGCTCTGTTGTAATTAGACACCTCAACATATCCGTTTTCAAAAGCGGCTATGCCAATTTTAGGCAGCTTTGCAGTGAGCGACAAGGTAACGGTTGCCATTTCATTTGCAGCATTTTTCAAAATAATATTAACCTGTTCGTCAACACCTGTTGGTGCTTTTTTCATTTGTGATTCAATTTCGGCAGGGTTTTCAGTCATAAAATATCTTGCAAATGAAAGTGCGTACACACCTATATCCAGCATTGCACCGCCTGCAAGGTTAATATTGAAAAACCTGTTTGACATATCATAATCTTTATAACTTCCCAGATTAACCTGAATCAGTTTTAATTTGCCAAGCTTGCCTGATGCTATAACCTCATCAATTTTTCTGTATACAGGCATATGAAAAATTGTCATTGCCTCAGCAAGAATAACATTGTTTTTCTTCGCTGCCTCAACTGCCTGTTTTAATTCGCTTGCATTAAGGGTTATCGCTTTTTCACAAATAACATGCTTGCCTGCATTCACTGCCATTAAAATATATTCAATGTGCGAATTATGCGGAGTTGCAATATAAATAATGTCAACATTTTCATCACTGAAAACCTCGTCAATATTATCATATACCTTGTCAATGTTGTATTTTTGAGCAAATGCGGCGGCATTCGCTTTCGTTCTGCCTGCAAGTGAATAAAATGCTTTGTTTAATCTATTCATAGCCTTTGCCATTTCATCGGCAATATGTCCGCAGCCTATACAAGCCCAGTTATAATTTTCAGCCATTCGTAATCACCCTTTTATCTATTGTAAATCATCATACAATTTCTGTTCATATTATAGCACAGAACGGATTGATATAAAAGTTCTATTTAAGCTTATTAAAACAGTTAGCATCTTTTATAAGTTGATATAGATAACAATTCAATTTAATGCTATAATTTATCTTGAAAACAACAAAAAAGCAATATTGTGTTGTTCAGATAAAAATGCAGCTTCGATATAATAAAGTCATCAAAAGAAAAGGAGTTGTTTTTATGAACACAGACAAAATTTATGCAGAATCAATTGCAAAAGAATACGCACCAAAGGAAACCTCTAAGGTTGTTGCATTGCGAAAGCTTGATAATAAGGTAAAGCGACCGGCAAATATATTCGCCTATACCTTTGGAATTATCAGTGCATTGGTGCTTGGTGTCGGTATGTGCCTTTGTATGAATCAGTTTGATTTAAACAGCACAATTTCAATGATTGCAGGTGTTATTGTAGGCATTATCGGAATTGCAGGTGTAAGCGTAAATTATCTTGTTTACAAAAAGCTGCTGAAAAAAGGCAAGGATAAATATGCTTTTGAAATCGTTGAACTTGCAAAAGAAATAAGTGAAAATGCTTAAATAATTAAAGGAGCTAACCTTGAATAAATCTGAAAGTAAGTATTTTAATACAGCAATAAAAATGGATAAAGCATTTTTAGATTTGCTGGCAGAAAAGGATTTTGAATATATTACAGTGAAAGAAATCTGTAAAAGAGCAGATGTCAACCGCTCAACATTTTATCTTCATTATGAAACAATAGCGGATTTACTTAATGAAAGTGTTGAATATATTTCAAACGATTTTAAAAAATACTTTTCCAAAAATGATATAATTTCAAAAATAAACAGCTTACCTTTGGAAGAGCTTATCTTTATTAAGCCTGATTATATTATCCCTTATCTTTCCTATGTTAAAGATAATAAAAAGCTGTTTCAGACTGCTATTTTGCATTCAGGCACACTGCAGTTTGACAAAGCTTATAAAAGAATGTTTGAATATATATTCAGTCCGATTCTAATGAGGTTTGATATTCCTGAAAATGAACGGCAATACACAATGGCATTTTATATAAACGGCATTATTGCACTGATAATGGAATGGCTGAAAAATGACTGCAGGGAAAGCGTAGAAGATATTGCAGATATTATTATCCGTAACATAAAATCCGCCAAGCTATAAATATATTGGTTCATATACGCAAACAGCGTTGGAATAATCTCCAACGCTGTTGTTATATTACACAGACACTTATTGAATTAAAATTCTTATATTAAAAAACTTATCAGTATTTCCCAATAACCATTGCGTTTACCATTTACTCTTTGAATAAATCCTTTATCCTGCATTTCTACAGTTCGCCTTTTAATTGTTCGTTCTGTACTATTTACCTTTTCTGCTAATGCTTTTTGAGTAATTGAGGGATTTTCAGCAATAGCATGAATAATCGCTAATTCTTCTAAAGTGCATTTCAAAGTGTCAATTTGGCACTTTGAAATATCGTTCGTGGCACTTTGAAAATCAATATGCAGATATCTATTCTTCAATTCATTATTTTTACCTAGCAACAGATTTTCAAAAAACAGTTCGAGATATTTTGTGGTAGCAGTTATTCCGTTTTTAACATTATTATAATTTGCACGGACAAGTGCATTTCTGAAATACCATGAATTTTCTGAAAACAAATCATTATTAACATCAAATCCGAACGATTTCAGATATTTAATAATGAACACGGCTGTTACTCTTGTATTGCCCTCGCAGAATGGGTGAATCTGCCAGATACCGGCTGTGAATTTTGCAATATGCTTTACGGATTCAGATGTAGACAGTCCTTCATATGAAAAATCTTTTTCAATACCAAAATCATAATCAAGCGTATCGTTTATGCTGTCAAAGGATGCATATAAAATGGTATCGCCTTTCAATACCCATTCCTTTTTGGTGATATTGTAAGTTCTAATTTCGCCTGCATGCTTAAATACATCGGAAAACAATCTTCTGTGAATTGCTTTGAGTTCGGCAGGCGAAAATTGAAAAGTATTTTCATTCAGCATTTCTGCAATTCTTGCAGCTACCTTGTCCGCTTCCTCTGTTCCGTCTTCAACAGCCTGTCTAATGCTTTGCTGTTCATAATAACTATTCACACGCTTTTGAACAGTGGCAATATCAATCTTGCCTTCAATGTGTTCCTTAGCAGTGTCAAGCAGATATGCAGAAGTTTTAAGTCCGTCAACATCCTGCAGACCGATAGCAGTTTTCCACGCTTCACTTCGCTCTGCTCGATCAGGCTCACCTTGTTTGATATATTCAGTTAATTCAAATTGCCAATTTCTCTCATCAGCCATTTAATCACGCCCTATAAATTATATATCTATTATACCATAGAACAGAGAAATATAAAAGTTGAATTTAAATTTATCACAGCAGATAAACGGATACAGCGAATACTTTTTCGGATTCAAATTGTTTTTTATAATCAGTTCCAAGTTTTTCTTGAATTATATACATTATTTACCGCTTCAACATAGCAAATAAAAGAAGGGTGATTATGGTCATTTTTCATAAGATATTTATTCTTAATATTTAAATATTGTTTTCTGATATATGCCCATTTACCATTATCTTTAATAAAATCAGATTTTCTTTTCAACTCAAATGAGTGAGGTGCTTTATTCCAATAGTATTTATCATAACGAGTATGCCCTGTTTTTTTGTGAATCAGCCTATAATAGCCGTCATCATCTTGAATAACAATACAGACATCTATTGAGAATGGTGTTTTATTTCCTTTGTTAAATTCACGCAATTCTGTTGTGAGTGATGATGTTGAATCTGCACAATCACCCCAACCATGATTATTAAGGGAAATATTAAACGCTTTTCTTGATGATTCTTTTAAATATCGGCAATCATTGAAATTATCACATTTTACGATTTCAAGATTGTAATCAAGGTCAACAGGTTCAGAAGCATTTTGTGTAATTAGATTTTTTGCACCGCTACCAACTAAATAGAAAGTTGCACTAATCCCATATTCAACTTTCAAAATATGGCAGAAATCTTGCATAATCTTTCCACACAAACTTTTCATACGCCGCAGGAACTCTTTGTCATCTACATAATGATACATATAAATTCTCCTTTCATTCCCCAAGCCGCCATTTAAGTCCTGCCTTAAATCATTTCATAATACTCTTGAGATATAATTTTGTCAAGCATTATTTCTTTTATCAGTTAGATTTTATTTTTTCATATCAAATATACACTGACATCATAATGCACCTTGTAATGCTTATCCAGATTATCTGTTTGTTTGAAAGTGTGTTTGTCGCATTTGCCAAACGATACAAAACAGTAGGTTTTATATGCACAAAGGGTCACTTGTGTGTCCTCGACAGGTGTGGAAGAGCTAGGGCATCTGGAGATGATCGGCACAATGGTGCATCAGCTAACACGGAATCTTACAGAGGATCAGATTGAAAAAAATCCCGGATTCGCCGCATATTTTGTTGACCACACAACAGGCGTATATCCGACTGCTGCAAGCGGTTTTCCCTGGAATGCTGCAAGCATGGCGGTTAAAGGTGATACAATTGCAGACCTCAATGAGGACCTTGCTGCGGAGCAAAAGGCTCGTGTAACCTACGATAATATTCTGAGACTTGTTGATGATCCGGATATTATAGAACCAATAAAATTCCTTCGCGAACGTGAAATTGTTCACTACCAGCGCTTTGGTGAAGGGTTAAGAATTGTTACTGATAAGCTTGACAGCAAGAATTACTATGCTTTTAATCCAAGCTTTGACAAATAAACAGAAAAATACAAAACAGACCCTCTGCGTTGGCAAAAGGTCTGTTTCTTTTATTTTTTATTATCAACCTGTATTTTAAAAACTATTTTTCTGACATTGGTCTCTTTTTGAGCACTCAATCCCGGCAAGTGTGCATCTTCAGGATAAAGCAATAAAAAGGTGCCCTTTGTCAATGTGAAATCGAACATTGCATCGCCTTCATAAAACGCAATATCTCCTCCGGCAGAGTATCGTTCCTCAACCAAATCCACTTTATCAAGCTTAGCCCAACGTATTTTTTCAATTCCGTTTACGATATACTGTAAATCAATATATTTTTTATGAGCTTCAAACATCATTTCCTGCGTTTGCTGTTTTGTTCTGTAGGACTGAATCATTGCAAAAACCTGTTTACCATCTATTTCATATGTCCCGTCGGGTAATTTTTTGTTATTAAAATCAAAAATAAAATCCTCAACTTTTTTTAACAATGGAAAGTCTTCAAAATAATCCGCAATATTATCCATCCTGTCAAAAATCATAATTCATCACTCCTATTAGACAATATAAATTTTGGTAATTATTCTTATAATTATATACTAAATAAAATATTGTATCAACATTATATTTACTTATTTTAAAAAAGCATTTATAATAGAATTACAAATAAATTTAAGGAGTAAAATTATGGAAAACATCAAAACCATTTTCCTAAGCAACATTCCAGCAGCAATCGCCGTTATCGGATTAGTCGGATATTTTTTTGCAATGGCAATTGTATTCATCACAAATCCAATCAAAAATGCTGAAAGCTTTTCAGTAAAACCGGTTGACAATGCAGGTAAAACCGAAATCAGAGTATATTACGGCGGTATTTCCTTCGCACTCGGCGCATTTCTTCTCTATTTAACCCTCGCACTTCAGACACCCGTTTATTCGCTTATTGGTGGGCTATTCTTCTCAACAACTGTATTTGTAACAAGAAGTATATTTCTTTGTGTTGACAAGGGGTGGAAATGTCCTTACACAAAACTGGCAATCCCTGCAGAAGGCTTTTTTGTTATAGCACTCTGGATTTGCTTTATTCTTTCAAAAACACTTTATTAAAAACATATTGTTCAGAAAACAAGGGTACAGACTAATCTGCACCCTATTTTTAATAATAGAATTTGATAAGCCATTTCATATTCACTGCTGCCCATCCAGGTCGACTCCTGCTGAGCGGAGATGATACCGTTTTCATATATATCACAGATATAAGAATAAATCCTTTTTGTTGTTTCATCTGCATTGGCATTGCTTAATTGCATTGCCGATTTATCGGTTTCAATCTTTGCTCTGGAACAGGAACAAAGAAGAAGTGACAGGCAAAGTATGATGGATATAAAGTTGATAACTTTTTTCATAGCATCACCTCTTATAAGTTATAATTTTCACTTAAGCTTTACACCTATTAAATACAACAAATCCACAGCCTGAAACTGGTCTATCACTGCACCTTTTATATCATCTGCAGTAATTGCGATTCTTTCTATTCTGCTGCTTGATAAATCAACATCCTTTAAACTGGTTTTAAAAAAACGTGATTGTGTTAAATCTGCATGATCAAAATATAAATTTTTAAGTTTATTTTCCTGAAAATAGCTGTTATTCAGCATTGTATCTTTAAATAAAATATTCTCCATACTTGCCATTGAAAAGCTGACATAACCTGCATTGGATTCGGCGAAGCTGACATGATGTAATCTGTTTTCTGCAAAATTGCAGCCGAAAATTTTACAGTTATTGAACTGGCATTTTATGAAAGTGCATTCCATAAACTTTGTATTAGAAAAATTGCATCTGTCAAAAACCATGTCCATAAATGTGATTTTTTCTAATGTGCTGTTTTGCATACAAATGTTATTGAATCTGCAATTTCGAAATTCAATTTCGTATAAATCTATATTATCACATTTTTCATTTTCAAAGCTATAGTAAGATACTTTTTCATCACGGTTTAAAGAACTTAATGTTCCGGCTCCCAATTTTGCGACATCAAGATTTTTTGGCTTTATAATATTCATCTATTTTCCTTTTCTTCTAATTACAAATAAAATGTACACACATTTTACACAGGCTTATGAATTTTATTGAGCCTGTCTATCAGCTAAATAATCTCCTTCAGTCTGTCTTACGCCTTGATAAACAACTGATCCGTTTCAGAAATTCCGGATTCATCAGACACATATCGTTCAACCTTCATATGCAAATCATATTTTTCACGCAGCTCGATAATCTTTTTCATCATAGGTGAAGCATGATGAACATCAATGGATTGCTGATTTTCCCAGCTGTCAATTAAAAGCACGGTTTCTCTGTCATCCATAGGGAAAAAGTATTCATATTTAAGATTTCCGTCTTCGGCACGAATGTCACTGACAACTCCGCTTAACACCATTTCTTCGGCAAATTTTCTTGCATTTCCGTCAACACCGGTGTAATAAATATTCACTGTCACAGCCATTTGTGTACCTCCATAAAATAAAGTTTATCTGTTCAGATAATCATCTGCTTACCACATATCGAAAATGCGGCATATCTACACCTTTGTAATGCTTGGTAAAGCTATCACGCTTATCCATACCATTTCTGATTGCCACATTCTGCGAAAGGATGTTTGTATCTCTGATAATCGAACAAACCTCATCAGTATCTAAATTCTCAAAAGCATATTTCTTACAAGCTATGGCAGCCTCTGTAGCATAGCCATTATGCCAGTACTGACGCTGAAAAAGATAGCCTATTTCAAGCACCTCTTTATCCTTCCACTGCTGCATTGTAAGACCGCACTGTCCAATCATTTCATCAGTCTCTTTAAGTATTACCGCCCACAAACCAAAGCCCCACTGCTTATAACGTGCAATCTGTCTGTCAAGCCACTCCTGTACCTCAGCATCACTGAATGCTCCTTCGTAAGCATACATAACCTCTTCATCCTGCAATATTTTGCACAATGAAGCAAAATCATCCTGAGCCATTTCTCTTAAATATAACCGTTCTGTTTCAAGTATCCTGTCTGTCATCCTGCATTTTTCAGGGTATTCCTTATCCTTCCAATACCACCACTTTAATTTTTCATCTTCCCACTCTGTATTCTCTGCATAATAAACCGCCATTCTGAAAAGATACAGCTGGCACCTGTCAACCTGAAAACCTTTTTTTAAACAATCTTTTGTGTAAAGGTCCTGCGGATTTTTTCCGATTAAATCTTCAACACAGGTGATACCTATATTCATTAAGGATTCCTTTGTCCTTTTTCCCACACCGGGTATATTTAATAAATCTGTTTTCATATAAATCTTCCTTTTGAATAGTAGTTTATCGGTGTAATGATTTCAAGGTCGATATGGAATCGACCCCTACAAATTTACAACAACACTCTTGTAATACTGTAGGAGCAGATTCTATATCCGCTTGTCATATGCTTTATATAGTGCTCCTATATTTTCCAACAACTGCTATTGGATAATTTTAATTTGCTTTATTCAGTCCATTGCCAACCTGCTTTTCTGCCGACATAATCATTCTGTATTCCCTCAAATTTTCCCATAGGCAATACTTCATTATCTATTTTCATTTCCATTTCTCTGCATTCTCTCAGCCATTCTAAATTATCCAAAACATCAAAAATACCTGACGAATATACATCCGAAATAAATTGTGATAACTTTTCTCTATCTTCTGATGATCGTTTTTTAAAACATCATTTATACCAATTTCCTAAGCTTGAAAACCAACTACATTCCCTTTTTTCACGCTGACAGCATCAACACAGTTTTCAGACATCGTCATAAAATTATCTATAAATTCTTTATACAGTTCAATACCTTTATCCATATTCAAATCTTACTTTCTCAAAATCTCTTTAGGCGGGTCGATTTCATTTGCTATTGTATGCTCTGTAAGTTCGGATAAGAGTTTGATTTTTTTATTGATAATAGGACGCATACAATTGGGCACGTGCTCCTGATGTGCTCTGTGAATTGCCACACATTCCTTGCAGTTGCCGTGATAACGGCAAACCTTCTGACAGGGACAATGGTCCTTTTCCTTATACTCTGTACGAAACTGTGCAGCAAACTCTTCCTGCAATTTCAGACCCGCTGTTCTGTTGCCCTTGTGAAATTGCTCCATTGCATCCAGCTCTTTCTGATTTCCCTCAATTTTCATCATATATACCTCTGTACCTGTTTAATAAAAACAACTAATCTCTTTTTTATGAGTCATATGTATTCCTATATGCCCGATACCAAGAAGGATTGCAGCTATAATCAATAATAAATTCTTACCATAAATACCAAGCAGAAGAAATGCCACAACAGGCAATGTTGCACCTGCAACAGGGATACCGAGTAAGCTGCTGTAAAAATCCTGCAGTGTTCGCTCACTTTTAAAATATCTGACCCAGTAAATCTCATAAAGCACCATAAACAGAAAAGACAGTACAAGCCAAATTGTCCAAACACTTAATAAAACATTGAAGTCTTTGAAAATAAGCACAATGCAGGTTACAAGCACCTGCCCGATGCCTTCAAATATTTTCAGAATTCTGTTTTCATTCTTAACATATTTATCATAGTTTTCAGGTTTATACTTTGTCCAAAACAAATTCGGAACAAAAAGCATAATCAAATATATCAATCCTACATAAGAAAATCCAAAATTCATAGCACAATATCCACTTCATAATTATCATCAATCAAAATAAAATTGCAATCATATTTTCTGCACATTTCAAGATTATACAAATTATCTTTCATCACACTATCTTTTGTGCAATCAGAATCATCACCACGATTTTCAATAACTTTGGCAAATGCTTTGATATTGTCAAAATGCGTTTCAATATAATGCTCTGACATCACAAGGCAGTAATATTTTATCTCGCTTAAATATTCATCATCAAAATGCTTTGCCCAATCAAAAGGTATGTAGCAACCCTCAATAATTAAATTCTGATTATTTTCAATTGCTGTTTTAATCATTTCTTTTACAATATTCCAAAGATAAGGAATAAGTTTTTCATCATCTTCGGGTGTCAGATTTGTATTTCTGCTCCTGATTAGCCCCATTTTCAAATGGTCTATTGAAAGATATGGATATTTATACTTTTCAAGCAGCCTCTGAGCAAGATGCGTTTTTCCTGTATGTGTTGCCCCTGCAATTAATATAACCATATTTAATACCCTTTCAAATTTATAATTACTAAAAAGTTATCTCTTACAGCAATATAAACATCATGTGCTGCAATGAACAATAAAGGTTTTTATCACGGCTGTCCGCTTTCATTATAGCATAATATATAAATAAAATATAGTTTTTATATATATTTGACCCTCACATACATTTATAGCGCATACTTTAATCAGTAGAAAGTAACATCACCGCATAATTCACTGCAAGCAGCGTATGTAAAAATAAAAAATGCAGTCTGTTAATCGTAACAGACCGCATTTTTTATTTTAATTTCTCGGCCCATTCTTTTTCACGAAAGCCTGTTAATATTGCTTCATCAGATATAATCAGCGGTCTCTTAACCAGCATACCGTCTGTTGAAAGAAGCTTTAACTGCTCTTCTATACTCATTCCAGGCAGCTTATCCTTTAACTGCATGGATTTATAAAGCATTCCGCTTGTATTGAAGAACTTTTTCAGCGGCATACCGCTTTGCTCATACCATATCTTCAACTCTTCGTATGAGGGATTATCCTCTTTAATATGTCTGCTTTCGTACTCAAATCCGTTTTCATCAAGCCACTTTTTTGCTTTCTGACAGGTTGAGCATTTTGGATATTCAATAAATAACATTTTTGTTCCCCCCTATATAAAAGATTATACTAATGATAATATCATAAGGCGGACTGAAATACAACAGGTGTATTCAATCCGCCGGATTAACATATTTATTTTATCAGCCTAGATCCATACTGCCTTCAAATTCATCATCATTTTTGATGAATTGCTCATAATTTTCATTCTGCCATACCTTGACATAATCAATCATAAAATCATCGTTATCATCATTGTCATGGCTGAACAAACCTATTTTTTGACCATGAGGACCATAACCATCACCTGCATCAATTTCAACTGTAAGGCGAAGAAATTCCTTAACCTTTGAAACGTCACCGCCGTCTGTTGCCCAAGTAGGCTTGCCGTCGATATAGAACACATAATATTCAGGCGTCCACTTAAGGGCATATGTATGGTAACCGTCATATAAATCCTGTTCAAGTGAGCCGATATAATCCTCAACCTTACCGTCCTTGCCGTATCCGTCCCAGAGAAGGGCATGACCCATTTCGGACTCTTTGCTGTTTATAAAAGCACTTTCATAAACATCTATTTCCGTTCCGTCCTGTCCCTCGTTACCGACCTTACGCTGATTGGAGGACTGAAGCCAGAAAGCTGACCACAAACCCTGTGACGCAGGAAATTTTACACGGCATTCAAAATAACCGAACGCCTGTGAAAAGAGCATCGTATCCGCTGTGCCCTTGTTGTCATTATTGTCACCTGATATCAGTCTTGTTTCAATGCCTGAGGTGAATCTGCCCGCCTTAGGGCAATCACCGTCACAGGTATGATTCTCTTCATAACGGGAATGAATAATGGCGTTGGAATCCTTAATCTCGACCATAGTCGGACACCACCAGCAAGCCTGCTCAGGCTTATCCTCATCCTGACTTTCCCAACGGATGGCATGAGGTGATGTTGTCCATATTTCCTTATTGCCGGTATATTTTTCTCCGAAAGTAATATTTTCATTCAACGAATCGCCGTCAAAATGATCCTCAAAAACAAGATACCAGCCGTCCTCATTCAGCACAGGAACAGACAAATCATATTTTTCATTGGTTTTCCAGCTATCATCCTGTTTTTTGGAACAGCCTGTTATGGCTGCTGCACCTAAAATCACAGCACAAGCTAAAATAACAGAAATTATCTTTTTCATAAATTCACCTCATTATTTCAGCTTACAGGTAACTGAATTGCTTTCAGCACCCCAAGAATCAATGGCTGTAACTACAACGTATTTTGCATTATCCGGAATATTGCCGGGAAGTCTCAGCTCTACTGTATCAGACATATTGTCAAGTCCTAAAATATAGTCACTGAAATATACGACCTCCGTAATTTTCTTTGGTGAGCCGTTATCATAATTCTTATTGTCAAATCTGATTTTTTCACCATTTTCATCATAGTGGACAACGTGGTTGCTATAATCCGTTTCTTCAAATTCAAGAAGCTTTTTATTTTCATCGCAGAACTCCAGCTTATAGGAATGAACAAAATCGTCGTCTGATGCTGCATTGAAAGAAATCATCTTTTGATCATTGCCGTCAATATCTTTGATATCACGCACTGCCACACTCAGTTTACTGTCAATCACAGGTGCTTGATTTGAATTGCTTCTTGCATCTGTATATTTGCTGAGGCTTTCCTCACTGCCGAACGGTGCTTCTATTACCCAAGCATCTTTCAATTCTTTTCCTGTATTCGCTTCCAGACGGTGAACAGTTACCTTGCTGTCCTCAATCTCCATATAAATACAGCCCGGCAGCTTATCAGCCATTGAATTGCCGTAAGCATCCTTAGGCACACTGTCATTGAACTTACCGTGCTCAAGCTCGATATAATCAAGGCTCTGGGTTGTGAATGCAGTAAAATCACCCTGCCAGATGGAACGCTCATCAATCAGTGAATAGTGTGAATGACCTGACAAGGAAACAACCTGACTGTAGTCCTTTAAAACATCTGTTATATCACTGTTTCCCCATTCGTCTGAGCCGTAGGCAGTATCCTGCGGATTAAGATGCGTGATTACAAAAATCGGCTTGTCAGGTGTATCTGCAACAGCCTTGTCAAGCTCGCCTCTTATCCAGTCCTTATTGGTATATGATTTATCATATGAACCGTCTGAGGAACTCCAGCAGATGAAGTGATAACCATTGATCACCTTATGGCTGTATGGCAGCTCGCCTGTATATTTTGTAAATCTCTTCTGCTGCGTTGCAGGAGTCGGAATTTCAAAACAGCTGAAAAAGTCAGGCAACCAATAATCATGATTACCCATAATATAAAGCGGAATTGGCTTATCATAATCTACCATTACCTTATCATAAATTTCCTTATATGTGCCCCAAGCTTTTTTGGTACCTACATTGGTTTGGTCTCCTGCGATAATCAGTACATCCATACCCTTATCTCTGAGCATAGTCAGCGTTTTTTCAAAAGATTCATACTGATGCGTTGTATTATCCGTTGAATCAGGGAGCTGCAAATCGCTGATAACAGCAACTCTTAACGGCTCGCCGTTTGTTTCAACAGAATATGTTTTTACCTCTTCATCTATGGTTTTTGCATATCCGAAGTGAACACCAAGAGCTGCACCCACAATACCGACTGCAACCACAGCTGAAACAATTACCTTTGTAAACTTTTTCATAATTTCTTACCGCCTTTTTATAGTTTAAATTACTTTATTTCAATCTTAAAGCAAATCGGCAAATCCGTCTGCACCTTATCACGCAGATGAATTTCCATACATTTTTTATTTCTTTCAAACGGAAGCTCTTTATCATCGCCGAGCAGTTTAACGGATTTGATGATTATATCCTCGTTCACTTGCTTAAAGCTTTTTATCCTTACAATATTACCCTTTGCAGGCTTCATCTGAAAGGCATATATAATACCATTTTTATATGTAAATCTGAAATCCGTTTCCTTATATCCCTTTTTCTTATTATCCTGGAAAAAGCCGTCTTTGACATTGGCTTTCCCCTCGCCGAAATGTTTCCAGCACTTTGTATCATAAATGCCCTCGCCATTAACACACAGCCATTTACCGATTCCCTTAAGAACAGCCGTTTCCTCTGCGGTTATTGAACCGTCCGCCTTAGGACCTACATTAAGGAGCATCATACCGTTTTTACTTACAATATCAATAAGGTCGCAGACAATATGCCCTACGGATTTAAATTGATTGTTTTCAGTGTATCCCCAAGAATTTTTTGCAATGGCGGTACAGGTCTGCCACGCAGTCGGAGAAATATCCTTTAATGCTCCCCTTTCAACATCAAAGGTTGCACAGCCAGGAGGAAAAGCATTGTGCTTATAGTTAATCGTAACCTCTTCTCCCCACTCCTCTGCACGGTTATAGTAGTACGCCGCAAACTTCTGAAGATAAGGCTTGAATGCCTGATTCTGTATCCACCAGTCAAAGTATACAACCTTTGGCTGATACCTGTCAATCAGCTCACAGGTTCTCACCAGCCAATCCTTAAGAAATTCCTCAGTGGGTGATTGTGCTCTTACATTGGCGGCAGCAATACTCATTTTCCATGAATCAAAAGCTTTGCAATGATAAGCAGGTCCGTAAAAATCAGCATATTTTTCATTATTCACATCACTGTCAAAGGTTCTGCCCATATTCATAAAAAAGTAATGCTCTGCCCTGTGGCTTGATGCACAATATACAAGTCCCTCTTTTTCACAGGCTGCCTTAATCTCTCCTGCAACGTCTCGGCACGGACCCATATTCACACTGTTCCAGCGGTTGAAATCCGTGTTATACATGGCAAATCCGTCGTGATGCTCAGCTACAGGCATAACGTATTTTGCACCGCTTTCCTTAAATAAAGCTGCCCATTCATCAGCATTGAACTTTTCACCCTTAAACATTGGAATAAAATCTTTATATCCAAAATCCTTATGATTGCCATACGCTTTAATATGATGCCTGTATTCACGTGTCGTCTTGTCATACATATTCCGTGAATACCACTCGTTTCCAAAGGCAGGCACACTGTAAATTCCCCAGTGAATAAAGATGCCGAACTTTGCATTATGATACCACTGCGGTGTTTCGTGATTACAAAGTGACTGCCAGTTATCTTTATATTTTCCGTTTTCAATTACAGAATCAATCTGTTTCAGATAATCATTAACCATTATTTCAGCCTTTCTTTAAGCAAGTGAGATAAATCCGTTCATAAAAAACTTATTCGGATTTATCTCGCTTGCTTATATGTATAATAATACCTTTTCTTTTGCCGAGTCTGAAGCACTTTTCAATATTTTTTATTTTCCTTGTTCTTTTACCAAAGCGAACTTCTGAAAAAATGTTCGCCTCAAAGCCAAGCAGTTTTTTATTTAATGCAAAGCGAAAACTCTGTGCCTTATCTGCGAAATTATAAAAGCATAAAAGTGCTTCATTATCTTTAAGATAAACCGTTGACATAACGTTAGGATTATTGGATACAACAGGATTTTTGCTGTGCCAGTAACCAAGCATTTTGCTGTCCTCAATACCGAAATCGTCCCATATCCTATACATATTAACTGCGTTCCTGTATCCCCAGCCATAGCGGTTATTCATCGCATAAAGCATACCGAGATACATATCACCGCCACCCTCAAGCATCTGACCGGTAATACCGTAAGGTATACCACTGACCTCAGCTAACACATATTCAGGTGAGTATTTTTTGTAGAAAAAACCTTCACCAAGCCATACGCTGTCAAGAAACGGTATAATCTCAGTATAAAGATTCATACAGCTTACATCACCCGCACGTACCTCCTCGTGATTCCACATATGCATATCAATCAGTCCGTCGGTCTTTTGCAGCACCTTTTTTGCACGCTCAAGCGTTGTACGATCAAGCGAGGTATCATCAATATAAATACCCTTGATACCCACATTATCCACAAGCCAGTTCAGTCCCTCAACATAATAGTTATCCAGTCTTGTATCCGGTCTGACTATAAATGAAATATCGTGATCATTTTTATATTTGCCGTGCTTATATTTAACAAACCAGCCGGGAATAATATCCTCACCGAAATTGTCAATCAGCCACTGCGGCTTTTCCTTCTGCCAGGAATGGCTGACGCCTTTTTTACGCAGAATGATTTCATCACCCAGTGCCTTGTATACAAAGGTTTCTGCCATATGATTGCTGTGCTCACGCTCGGTATAGTACAGCTTTATTCCTATACCCTTTTTTCCGGCATAGGAAACAGCATTTTTTAATCTGTCCACCTCGTAAAAAGGATAATTGATAAACGGCATAATCATATTGCCCTGATGGAAAATAACGTGACTCAGTCCATTTTTTTCAGCAGTATCAATATCATTTATCTCATCCGTTAAATGATTGTTATGATGATACCTTACTGAAAATGCTTTTTTGTAATCAATCGGTTTAAGCGGTGTGATATGCATTTCAAAAATAAAATTTCTTGTCTCACCCTGTTTAAAATCAAATTCGCCTGTGTAAGCGAAAATATGGGTGCTGCCGTTTTCTTTTTCAGCTTTAATTCCGCCTTTTCCGTTATTGTCCCAAGTTTTCACAGGCGTTCTGAGCGGTAGATTTTTATAGAATATATTAATAAGAGGTCTGATATAATCCTCTGCCTTGAGTTTCAGGCGCATACCGCAGTTTACACAGCCTATATAAATACTGTCCTGCTGCTTCTGATTATCCCATTTAAAATCAACGCTTTCAGCTTTTGACGCTCTGTGTCCTAAGCCGTGCATCAGTGAAGAGCTGTCGGGAGCAATATAAAAATCAAGTGAAACATTGTTTGCTCTGAAATCCTTTTTCGGTGCGATTTTAACCGAATATTCCAATTGTCCTTCATACCTGAGAACGGATGTTATCACAGCAGAATAATCCTCATTCTCACAGGAAGTAACGGATTCAATACGATTATTAAAACACTTTTTATCCATTACGCCGCAAGGCAGCGGATTGCCGTCAATAAGAAATTCAGCTTTTTTGCTGAAAAGCTGTTTCTGAACCGTTTCTTCAAGCTCAATTGCCTCGTTGAATTTTGAGCTTACCTGACAAGGCAAGCCGTTTTCCGAAAAGGATATTTCCCTTCCGAGAATGACTGCATTTCCGTCAACGAGCTCAGGCGGTGTATATGGAGAAACAACAGTGTCATCAATACACATATCGGAATTGAGCCAGTTGATACGCGATAATCTCCATAAATCATTATATCCGTTATTCTCAACAGGACTGGATATAATGTTGAACAGCGCTTCAAAGGTGCACTCCTCATTTTCAGAAGTGATTGTAATGATACTTTTTTCCTGCCTTTTACCAAGCTTCTCCGCCTTAACAGTAAAGAATAACGGCTGTATTATATCGGCACTGAGATTGACCGTCTGATTCCTTCTTGTTCCGTATTTATCAACAAGATCCGTATTGATACACTCGATTTCAAGGTTTCCCTGTGATGAGATACTTTTGATAACATCATCGCTTTTTGAAAGCACAGCAAGCTGAAAAACGAACACCTCATTTTCAGACATCATAAATTCTGCAGAACCGTCAATTCTGTGATGATCATCAAGAATACTCAGATCTTCAAAATGAATAATCTTTTCTATTCTGTCAAAAATATATAATTCCATAGTATACTCCTTTATAAATCTTGATTTTATTATAGTACATACGAGCTTGTAAATAAATTCAAAATACAGTATAATGAATACACAAATCGGAAACAGAGGTGCTGTTTATGTATCAAAGTGAATCTTTTTTTATTAAAGAACATAATCACGCCGGATTATTTCACCCGGAAATCACAAGCGTTTTTAAAATTCTTGCTGATGACAGTTATTTTCACCGATATGACGATGATGAACTGGAAAATCACCACCAAAAAACAATTGCGTTTATCAGATGCACTGACGGCAGCGGTAAAATAAGCACCGATGATGAAACGTTTATTCTTAGTAAAGATGATTTTATATTTTTAAAATTCCATAGCATCAAGGAATACAAAAGCCTTTCAAATGTGTGGGGCTACAGATGGGTTAACTTTATCACGGATACGCACACCAATGAATTCGAAACAGGAAAAATTTATAATATTCCCTTAAGTGAAAACGAAGAAAAGTGCTTTAATAAGCTGATGGCAGGCGGGCAGTGTGAATTCATACATTCCGGATATATCAATTCCTTATTCTTAAGCTATTTCTACAGCATTATGTATGAAAGCAGAATGGATAATGATGATATGCCAACAGATAAAAGCACACGTATTATCGATGAAATGTGTTCCTATATCCAGCAAAAGGTATATTCAAAAATATCAATAGACGAGGTGGCTGATTTCTTTAAAATATCCCCGAGACGGCTTCACCAGATATTCACAAAGGAATTGACTATTTCCCCCAAGCAATATATACTGAAGAAGAAAATGGAAGAGGGCTACCGCCTTTTGGTTCAGACCTCTGCTTCAATAAACAAAATTGCATATATGCTGTGCTTCAGCTCACCTTACCATTTCTCAAATGAGTTTAAAAAGACCTTTGGCCAGACTCCCAGTCAGGTAAGAAAAATGGAGCAGATGTACAACAAGGAGTAATACTATGGGTGAACTGAAAAAATCATTAATAGCAAAAACCGATGCAAAGGCAAATACCAATCAGATATTTGTCAAAGACAATTTACGTATAACAATCCTTACACCACGTCTTATCCGTGTAGAAAATGGCAGCACATTTACAGATTTGCCGAGTATGGCAGTATGGTTTCGTAATTTCAATACTGAGAAAATGCAGATAAGCAATACCTCTGACACAGTTACCGTTGAAACAAGCGAGGTTATTTTTACAGTTAAAAGAGGAAAGCCTTACTGTGTTTATTTTAAAGACACACAAAAAACAGAGGTATTTTCAAAACAAAAGAATTTAAAAGGCACGTACCGTACTCTTGACGGTACTTTCGGCAAAATTCCTCTGCAGGACGGACTTATTACAAAAAACGGTGCGTATCTCTACGATGACAGCCGTTCCATGCTGATTGATGATGAGGGGCATTTTGTCAGAAGAGCAGACAGCACTAAGGATTATTATGCCTTTGCCTATGGTAACAATTACCGTGAAACAATCAGAGCATTTTATCAGATCAGCTCCCCTGTTCCGCTTATTCCGAGATTTGCACTGGGCGTATGGTGGAGCAGGTATCACGCATATACCCAGCAGGAATACCGTGATTTGATGGAAAAATTCAGGAAAGAGGAAATTCCGCTTACCGTTGCCACAGTTGATATGGACTGGCACTGGGTTAATGTAAAAAAGCAGTTCGGCATAAATTATAACGGCTGGACAGGATACTCATGGGATAAAAACCTTTTCCCTGATTATAAAGCCTTTTTAAAGGAGCTTAAGGACAATAATCTGCATATAACCCTTAATCTTCATCCTGCTGACGGCGTACATACGTATGAGGATATGTATGATGAATTTGCGAAGGCAATGGGTGTTACCAACAAAAAGGATATTCCCTTCGTCTGCGGTAATGATGATTACTGGAATAACTACTTTGATATCCTTCACAAGCCGTACGAAAAGGACGGCGTTGACTTCTGGTGGATTGACTGGCAGCAGGGCAAAAAATCCGATGTTGACGGACTTGATCCGTTATGTGCTTTAAACCATTATCATTTCCTTGACAATGCTGAAAACGGAGAGCTCCCTCTCATTCTTTCACGATACTGCGGCTACGGCTCACACAGATACCCGCTCGGCTTCTCAGGTGATACCGCTATAAGCTGGAGAGTGCTTGACTTTCAGCCGTATTTCACAATCAATGCAGCAAACTGTGCTTACACCTGGTGGAGCCACGACATAGGCGGACACCATATGGGATACCGTGATGATGAGCTGTATTTACGATGGATAGAATTCGGTGCTTTTTCCCCTGTACTGCGTCTTCATTCCACAAGCTCAATGCTGCTTGGCAAAGAGCCATGGAAGTACAGAAAGGATATATGTGAAAGTGCAAAGCAGTGGCTTCGCTTTCGTCACAGGCTGATACCTTATATCTACACTATGGACTACCGCAATCATAAAGATGCTATTGCTTTATGCGAGCCGATGTACTACTCTTATCCGAATATGGAAGAGGCATTCAATGTTGCCAATCAGTATATGTTCGGCAGTGAACTGATGATATGCCCTATCACCTCAAAGGCAAGCACAAAAACAAATTTCGGCACTGTAAAGGCTTGGATACCTGAGGGAAAATACACAGACATTTTCACAATGCAAAGCTACACAGGACCTAAGGAAATTGAGCTCTCAAGAGAAATATATTCCATACCTGTTCTTGCAAAGGAGGGTGCAATCATTCCTCTATCAAATGACGAGGGCAATACCTGCGGTAATCCTGAACAGCTTGAAGTATGGGTATTCAACGGTAATAACAGCTTTACATTGTATGAGGACAACGGCAAAACCAATTACGAAGAATGCAATGTAAAAACTGAATTTGAAATCACCTCAGACAATCAGAATACAAAATTTGTTATCAAAGCTCCTGTCGGCGATACAGAGCTTATACCGGAAAGCAGAAAATACAGAATTGTGTTCAAGGATATCGTATCAGATGATATTGACGCTCCTGTCGGTACAGACATTTATCAGGACAAAACAGATGCAGTTATCGTTGAATGTGATTTTAAAACTTCTGACATTACAATCACAATAAAAAACACAAAACCTTTGCCAAAGGATACATATCAGGACAGAATCATCAATATTTTCTCACGCTGGCAGGAATGTACAACAAAAAAGAACACTGCATACAAACCATTTGAAAATACAGATGACAGAGCTGAGCTTTTACGCACATTAAAAAAATCACATCTGCCGAAGGATATAAAGGTACTTATAAGAGAATGCCTTAACGAAGAATAAAAAAACACAGTCTCAAATTTAGCTGAGGTACGGTAACGAAGTATTGGTTTTTCGCAGAAATTGCCTGAAATACAGCCAAAAAGCCTCGCAAGACGCAAGTCTTGCTGCGATTTTAAGCTATATTTACAGACGAATTTCCTAAGCTACAAAACTGCGAAGCACTTAAAATTGTTAGATTTTTAGTTAGAATAAGGCATAAAAATACCATAAGGCTGACGCCTTATGGTATTTTTTAACGCAATTATAGCTGAAAAGATAATGATTTTAAGCAACACTTCGTTATCGCACCTCAGCTTTGCTTTGAGACTGTGTTTTTTTTATCCTATGATTTATTCAACAAATGTTCCCTTGAAATCAGGCTCAATTAACGGAAGTCCCAGCTTTCCAACTGCATCCTTAACTACATCCTCAGTTGTCTTGCTCTTAATCGGCATTCCTATAAAGGTCATATTGTAGATTGCAAGATCCTGGAATCTTGGGGTCATTTCGTTTATAACCTTTACTGTATCATCTTCTCTGAAACAGAAAGTAAACTGTCTCACATGAGCGGTTTCAATCGGTCTTATCCACAGCTTAAGCGAGCCGTCCTCCTGCCATGAAGCCTTTGAATATGTATGATAATGCAAATCACCCAGAGTAATTTCAGAAACTCTGTATTCTCCGTCAAGTCCAACCTCTATGGTATTTGCATAATCCTTTTCTTTCCAATAGAAGGTCAGCTTTTCATCATCAAAGGTCAGTTTCATTTCATTGATTTCGCCCGGCTTATTATAAAGCATCTGCGTGATGGAAATTGTAATCACCGAAACGAATTCCGATGTTTTGCATTTAATAAGCCTGCCTGAAATCCTCTGCTCCATTTCTCTGTTTCTTTCCGTTTTCGGCAATTCCTTAACATGACAGCTGTCAATTACAGAAAGCATTTCATCATATGCCTCTTTGTTTTCAGGAAGAACCTCATAACCAAAGCACTTAGGGAAATATTTCCAGAACACCTTCATTATCTTATAATCCTCAGCCTCACCGCAATTGAGAACAACAAGAGCATCATGATCAGGGAACATAAAGCAGCGCTGTCCGAACAGACCGTCGGCACGGTAGCTATTTGCAATTTGATTTCTCCAGAACTGATAGCCGTAGCCCATCATATTGTCAATATAACCGTCGTTGACTGAATCAACCTGCTTTCTGGTGGCTTCCCTTACCCAGAGCTCAGGAATAATCTGAGTGCCGTCAATCCATTTACCGCCGTGAATATAAGGCAAAAAGAACTTTGCAAGGTCCTCACTCTTCATATAAAGACCCCAGCCGCCGGCATTATTTCCGCTGCCATCCTGTTCCCAGAATGGTTTTTCAATTCCAAGCGGTTCAAAAATTCTCGGATAGAGATAGTCAATCATACTCATACCGGTAACCTTTGAAATAATGGCAGACAGCATAAATGTATTTTCGGAAATATAATTGAACTTCGTATTAGGAGGAAGAAGGAAGGTTGCATTCATAAAATTGGCAATCCAATCCTTGTTGCCCTTTTCATCAAGAACTGTAATAAGCTTATCAGAATGCATAGTCAGAAGCATGCGTATGGTCAGCATTCTGTTAAACGGTCTTTTGCTCATAGCATATTCAGGAAAGAAATCCGCTACCCTGTCATTCAGGTTAATCAGTCCCTCAGCCACAGCAAAGCCAACCGCAGTTGAAGTAACAGACTTGCTCATTGAATAAAGAACATGGGGCGTATCTGCATTATAAGGCTTGAAAAAGCCCTGTGCACACACTTTATCGTGTCTTACAACAGTAAAGCTCTGAAGCCCAAGACCCTTCTCATTTATCTCGTTAAGAAAGGCGGTAATAACCTTACTGTCAACACCCACAGCTTCAGGGGTGGTATGTTCGAGCTGATAGTTATCTAATCTTTTCATAAATCCCTCTCCAATCGCCAGCTTATATTCATAATTTTAACACATATTGTAAAGCATTTCAATACAATTTGTATAAACAAAATATAAAATATAAATTGACATTTTCATATAGAATAGTATAATTAAGACTAAGATATTATGTCTAAAAATATGTCAATAAAAAGACAAATGATTTATCGTCATCCCTTTTTTAACATCATTATGAGGTGATTATTATTTTTAAGTATACAAAAAAACTCATATCATTCCTATCTGCTGTTATAATTCTTGTAATTATGGCAGTTCCGTTTTCGGTTCAGGCAGCATCTGAAAGCACTTTAAGAAATTCCGTAGTTTCAATCGCTGAAAACGAGATTGGCTACACAGGTACATCATCCTATTCAAAATATGGTGACTGGTACGGCTATCAGGGCTCATGGTGTACTACCTTTGTGTTCTGGTGCTTTAATGAAGCAGGCAGCGACAACGGTGTCAAGCTGTTAGGTACAAGTATTCCCAACGGCGGAAACTGCAACAGTATGATAAGCTGGTTTTCAAATAAAGACAGATACTATAAACGCTCAAGCGGATATACGCCAAAAGCAGGTGATCTCGTATTTTTTGACTGGAGCGGCAATGGATCCTCACAGCATGTAGGAATTGTTACAGGTACATCAGGAAGCACTGTATACACCGTTGAGGGAAACTGCTCAGGCAAGGTAAAATCAAGAACGTATACATCAAGCGGCTCAAAGCCATATAACAATATCAGCGCAATTATGGGTTACGGTGTACCAAGTTATTCTTCTTCAGGCAGTTCAGGAGGACAACCACCTAAGACAACAAAGAAAAACGCCACCACTAAAGCACACAGCAATTACGAAACAACAAAGAAGAATAATCAGCAAAACACCACAAACAGTACCACAGCAAAGAATAACGAGACAACAACTGAAAAAACAACCAAGAAAGAAACAACAGAATCCATTAAACTTGACAGCCTTGATATACACGCCTCTAACTATGATCTTCAGATTGGCGATACGATTAAGCTTAACTATTCTGTCGAGCCGACCGATGCACCTGCCGTTGTAGGATATTTCTGTGACGAAGAAGGAATTATTGAAATCGGAAACAATGGTGATATAAAGGCCATCGGTTCAGGTACAGCCACCGTTGTTGTATGTGCAAACAACGAGCTTTACAAGCAATGTGACTTTACCGTCACAGAGGCTGTGGCACAGGTTACAACGAAACAAGTCAAAGAAAGAAAGGTAGTAGGCACCACGCAGACAGAAATTGTTACAACAGAAAAAAATGTTCAGACTGTGCTGACTCATATGGGTATGAATGTAAATGAACTCAGCCAGAACAAGCAACTGTATATCATACCCCTTACGATTATTGCTGTAACATTTTTCATTTCTTTTTTTGTTGCTCTGGCAAAAAGAGTTAAGCAAAAATAATACTTTATAATCAGAGGAAAGAATATGAAATTTAAAAACGGAGAAATAAAAGGCACAATAAAAAAATGGTTACTTGCATTTATTGATATGGCATTTTTTGCGTTTTCAAATTTTGCAATCTGCTATATAATAAACGGCGGAGGTTTCAGCCATTTCGCTTATGACGGTGTACTTCTTAACACCTATCATTTAATAGGTCTCAGTATTATTGTTGCAATTGTAAATTACTATTTTAAGCTGTATAAAAGCATCTGGACTTTTGCCAGCACAAAAGAAATCATAAACTGTGTTGCAGCAGCATTCTTTGATACAATTGCTCTTTATCTTGTTGATAAGCTGATATTCAAGCTCATTCTGGATCGTACAATTCTTCCGTTATACGCATATGCGCTGAACTTTATTTTGCTTATCTTCTTTTTCTGCCTTCCCAGAATCGGATATCGTATTTTACGCCGTGAATTCAGCATACACACAGTATCTAAAAAAAATCACATTAAAAACGTTATGATTGTCGGTGCAGGCTATATGGGCAATACAATTATTGACTATCTGAACTCCAATCAGTATGACAAATACAAACCGGTAGTTGCAGTAGATGATAATCCTCAGAAAAAAGGTAAAAGACTTCAGGGCATAAAAATTGCAGGCAGCTGTGATGAAATCCCTGAAATTGTGAAAAAATATGATGTGGATGAAATCATTATCTGCTTCCCTTCAGCAACTAAAAAAAGACAAAATGAAGTAACAAAAATTGCTGTATCAACAGGTAAAAATGTAAAAGCTACACCGTCAATGGAGGAGATCCTTCAGGACAATACAAAAATGCACCGCATCCGTAATATTGATATTACCGACCTGCTTGCTCGTGATGAGGTTAAGCTGGATATAAGAGTGTGCCGATACCTGATTGACAAAACCATTCTTGTAACAGGCGGAGGCGGCTCAATCGGTGCCGAGCTCTGCAAGCAATGTGCACGCTATAAACCAAAAACGATTGTTATTTTTGATATCTATGAAAACTGTGCTTTTGAGCTTGCAAATGAACTCAGGGAAACCTATGGAGACAGCATAAGCATTCAGGTAAGAATCGGTTCAGTCCGTGATTTATACAGACTTGAGGAAGTATTTGAAGAATTCCATCCGGATGTCGTATTCCATGCTGCTGCTCACAAGCACGTACCTCTTATGGAGGACTCACCGTGTGAGGCAGTGAAAAACAATGTATTCGGCACATACAATGTTGCTTTGACTGCAGACAAGTTTAATGTGCCGAAAATGGTTATCCTTTCAACAGATAAGGCAGTTAACCCTACAAACGTAATGGGTGCTACAAAAAGAATTACGGAAATCATTGTTCAGTATATGAATGAGGTAAGCAAAACAACGAAGTATGCCGCTGTACGCTTTGGCAACGTACTCGGCTCTCACGGCTCCGTTATACCGATATTCAAAAAGCAGATTGAAAAAGGCGGTCCTGTACGTGTAACACATCCGGACATTACAAGATACTTTATGACTATACCTGAGGCAGCTCAGCTCGTATGCCAGGCAGGAGGTCTTGCCAAAGGCGGCGAGGTATTTGTGCTGGATATGGGAGAGCCTGTTAAAATTATGGACCTGGCTGAAAATCTTATCAGACTGTCAGGCTTTACCGTTGAGGAAATAGGAATTGAAATAACAGGACTTAGACCCGGTGAAAAGCTCTATGAGGAGCTTGCAATGGAGGATGAATTAAAAACACGTCAGAAAACTGCCAATGAAAAAATCTTTGTGAATAAGCCTGTTGTAATTGATAAAGAAGCGTTTGTACGTATGATTGACAGCTTAAGTGAGATTAATGATGATAATGTCCGTAAAAAACTTCAGCAGTTTGTATCAAGCTATCATCCTGCCGAAAACTAATATAACCGATTCATCTTTGGAGAGTCAGATCATTTTGGAAGATAAAAGCAATACAGAAAAATCCGGATTAAAAAAAATAAAAAAGAATAGAAATTATTATACATCGTACCCCAAAATGGTGGCACTGAGCTTCTTTGCAATTATTATTATCGGTACAATTTTACTGATGCTGCCTGTTTCGATAAAGGAAGGCAGTGTAAGCTTTTTGGACGCACTGTTTACAGCTACCTCCGCCACCTGTGTAACGGGCTTAGTTGTATTCGATACGTTTACGAAATGGACGCTGTTTGGTCAAATTGTAATACTATGTATGATACAGATTGGCGGACTGGGATTTATTACAATCATCACAATGCTTTCAAGGTTTTTGAAAAAGAAGGTCAGCCTGAGAGAAAAGCTGATGCTCAAGGAAAGCTTTGGCAGTATTCCTACAGGAGACTCAAAAAAAATTGTCAGAGTTGTGCTTGGCGGAACTGTGATTTTTGAGGTTCTCGGAGCGGCAATATTATGCACGCAATTCATTCCGGATATGGGATTAAAAAACGGACTTTACACCTCCGTATTTCTTTCCGTTTCTTCCTTCTGTAACGCAGGCTTTGATGTACTGGGAAGAATTCAGCCGGGCTCATCTCTTATAACCGTCAATACAAATCCTGTAATCCTTTTAACGATTGCGATGCTTATTATTGTCGGCGGAATCGGCTTTATCGTATGGGATGATATTGTACAGCGTAAATTCAGAATTAAAAGATACAGTCTTCACACAAAGCTCACTTTAATTACAACTGCCGTACTGCTTGTTGGCGGAACAATACTCTACTATATTTTTGAACACAACAACACCTTTTCGGATTTTTCAGAAGGACAAAAAGTATTAAATGCTTTCTTTGCCAGCACAACACCTAGAACTGCAGGCTTTAACAGTGTGCCGAATGCAGAGCTGTCGGCTCCGTCAAAGCTGATAACATATATTCTGATGCTTATAGGCGGTTCAACAGGCTCTACTGCAGGCGGTATAAAAACAGCTACAATCGCCGTACTGTTTTTATGTGCTGCAGCAACGCTTCGCAATTCAAGAGAAATTGAAATTTTCGGAAAAAGAATTACTGTTGATGTAATCAGAAAAGCTGTATCCATTGTAATCATCAATCTTACAGAGGTATTCATAGCATCAACTATTATAACAATATGCCAGCCTGAGCTTTTATACTCCGACATTCTGTTTGAATGTATATCTGCAATCGGAACGGTAGGTATGAGCACAGGAATCACGTCATCGCTGGAGCTTTTGCCTAAGATTATAATCACTCTTATGATGTTTGTGGGCAGAATCACATCTCTTGTTTTTGCATTTATGTTTATTCTTGAGACAAACAAGAATGGCAGCAGAAGCTCACAGAAACCGAAAGGCAATCTGTTTATCGGATAGTATAGTTTAGCAAACTATAAATAAAGGGGAATTCCATTCATGAAATCAATACTTGTAATTGGTGCAGGCAAATTCGGTCACCATCTTGCTGAATATTTATGCGAGATGGACAATGATGTAATGCTTGTGGATAAAAATGAAAATCTTATTGATGAATATTCTGAAGGTGTAACCACTGCTGAAATCGGTGATTTCACAATAAAAAGCAATCTTGCATCACTTGGTGTTGAGGATTACGATTATGTTTTTGTATGTGTTGGTGACTTTCAGGACAGTCTTGTTATAACAAGCTATCTTAAAGAGCTGGGTGCATCCTATGTAATCGGAAAGGCATCATCGCTTATTCACGAAAAATTCCTGCTTCAGAATGGTGCAGATAAGGTTGTTTATCCTGAAAGGGACACCGCATACAGCAAGGCGGTTGAATACAGCAATTCCAGTATTTTTGACTACTTCCCCCTCAACGAGGATACAGGAATTTTTGAAATATCCGCACCGGAAAGATGGATTGGCAAATCACTTTCCAATATTAATGTAAGAAAAATTCACAATGTTACGGTTATAGCATATAAATACAACGACAAAATCTTCCCTATCAATTCACCTGACTATGTGTTTTCAAGCACAGAGCATCTGATTGTTATGGGTGAAAGAGACAATATTAAAAAAATAGCAAAATGAAAGAGGTAATATCAAATGCTTTTTAAACCAGAATATGATGAAAACGGCAGAAAAATCCTTTGCCAGATGAACGGCATCAATCCTGAAATGCTTATGGACATCTATGTGCAGAAAATGAAAAAGGGTGACAAGCTCAGCATTTTTGAACAGGAAAATGAATGTGCTGTTCTTCTTTTATCAGGCAGCGTAAATTTCGCTGTTTCAGATAAAATCAATGAAAACTGCAGCAGAAAAAATCCCTTTGAAAAAAAGCCTTATGCTGTTCATTTTTGTAAGGAAACACAGGCTGTAATCACTGCTGCAGAGGACAGTGAAGTGCTTGTTCAGATGACAGACAATGAAAAGACTTGGGAGCCTGTATTCTACAATCCTGACAACTGCCTTTATCAGGAATTCGGCAAGGGACAGTGGAACGGCACAGGTCACAGAATTGTATCAACTATGTTTGACCTTGATAATGCACCATACTCAAATATGGTTATGGGTGAGGTTTTCAATCAGCCGGGACGCTGGTCAAGCTATCCGCCTCATCATCACCCACAGCCTGAATTATATTACTATCAGTTTGACCATCCTGAGGGATTCGGTGCAGGCTTTGAGGGAGATACCCCATATAAAACCGAGAACGGAACCTGCCTTTGCATAAGAGGCGGAAACGCACACCAGCAGGTAACCGCACCGGGATATGAAATGTATTATGTATGGCTTATCCGCCATATTGACGGCGATCCGTGGGACAAAACAAGAATCTATGTTCCTGAATATGAATGGCTGGCAAACGCTGATTAATTATACATTTTGCGAATATTTATGCAGTTAATTTGCTTTTTATATTGACTTTGCAAAAGTATTATGCTAAATTACTTTTGAGGACAAGGGTGTTCGATGTACGACCTCACTTGTCCTTTTATTATCGCTAAAAATTCAATTGGAGGAATAAAAAATGAAAATGGCAAAAAAAGTTTTGGTTGCCGTTCTTGCAGCAGTATTGGCTATCACCTGCTTTGCAGGCTGCTCAAAGGATGCACAGACAAATGCACAGGCAAAGGTAAAAGTAATTGACATTGAGCTTTCAGATGAGGAATATGCACTCGGCGTTGACAAGAGCAATGCAGAGCTTCTTGAGAAGGCAAATGCGTTCATCAAGGAAATCAAGGAAAACGGTAAGCTTGATGAAATCTGCAATCACTATTTCGGTGACGGTCAGCCTGTAGGCGTAACCTCAGCAACTGAGGATACATCAAAGGACCAGCTTGTTGTTGCTACAAACGCTGAGTTTGAGCCTTTTGAGTACAAGCAGGGCGACCAATTCTACGGAATTGATATGGAAATTGTTCAGGCTTTCGCAGAGAGTCTCGGCAAGGAGCTTGTAATCAAGGATATGAAGTTTGATGCGGTTGTTCTTTCTGTTCAGCAGCAGAAGGCTGATATTGCAGCTGCAGGTCTTACAGTAAATCCCGGTCGTGCAGAGCAGGTTAACTTTACAGAATCATACTATTCAGCTTCACAGAAGCTCATCGTTAAGGGTGACGACACCGCTTTTGATGCTTGTCAGACAAAGGAGGATGTTGACAAAATACTTAACGGTCTTGATGCTTCCGTAAAAATCGGCGGTCAGAATGGCACAACAGGTCAGTCTTATGTTCAGGGTGACGAGGAGTTCGGCTTTGCAGGTTTAAATGCTACATTCGTTGGTTATGATAACGGTTCACTCGCTGTACAGGATTTAATCAACGGCGGTGTTAACTATGTAATCATTGATGCTGCACCGGCTGCAGCAATCACAAATGCGATTAACGCAGTAGCTTAAATTCCAAATAAAAATGAATGCAAACAACCTCACCTCTATCAGGTGAGGCTGTTTTTTAACAGGTACAAATTATGAATTTTGCAAGTAAATTTGAAGTTTTCTGGGACTTTTTTATAAATAAAAACGGTTACAGTACAGTTTTACTGGGACTGAAAAACACAATGATCATTGCTATAACAGGTCTTATTATCGGTATTCTTTTAGGTACAATTATTGCTACGGTAAGAGTTGTACCCAAAAGCAATCCTTTTCTGACCGTGCTTGATAAACTGAGTCAGCTCTATGTAAGCCTGTTCAGAGGCACACCGATTGTTGTTCAGCTTCTGATTTTCTATTATGTTTTAATGCCGCTTTTAAATCTGCATATTAATTCAGTCGGTGTTGCTGTGGTTGTGTTCGGTATGAACTCAGGTGCTTACATATCTGAAATTATGCGTGCCGGAATACTTTCAGTTGATCCCGGTCAGATGGAGGGCGGACGCTCAGTCGGATTAAGCTATGGCACAACAATGCTTAAAATTGTAATTCCACAGGCAATAAAAAACATACTGCCTACACTTGGAAATGAATTCATTTCTCTTATCAAGGAAACATCTGTTGTAAGCTTTGTAGGTGCAACAGACCTTTATGTCGCTTTCAACAGAATAGGCTCAAACAGCTATGAATTTATGGTTCCTTATCTCGTTATGGCAATCATTTATATTGTACTTGTAGTATTTATATCTATGTTAATAAAAATCATGGAAAGGAGCCTGAGAAAAAGTGATAAAAGTTTGTAATTTAAAAAAGAGCTTTGGCGATAATCATGTATTAAAAGGCATTGATTACGAGGTTAATCAGGGTGAAAAAATCGTTGTTATCGGTCCGTCAGGCTCAGGTAAAAGTACATTTTTAAGATGCTTGAATCTTTTGGAAACACCCACTGAGGGTGAAATATGGTTTGAGGATAAGCTCATAACAGATAAAAAATGCGATGTAAATGAGATACGTCAGCATATGGGAATGGTTTTTCAGCACTTCAATCTTTTCAACAATTTAACGATTCAGAAAAACATTACCCTTGCTCCTGTGAACTTAAAGCTGAAAACAAAGGAAGAAGCTAATGAAGATGCTCTCCGCCTGCTCAGATTAGTAGGACTTGAGGACAAGGCTGATGCTTACCCTTCACAACTTTCAGGCGGACAGAAGCAGAGAGCAGCTATTGTTCGTTCGCTGGCAATGAATCCTAAGGTTATGCTTTTTGACGAGCCTACATCTGCGTTGGACCCTGAAATGGTAGGCGAGGTTTTACAGGTTATGAAGGATCTTGCAGAGGACGGAATGACAATGGTTGTTGTTACACATGAAATGGGCTTTGCCCGTGAGGTTGCAGACCGTGTTCTGTTCATGGCAGACGGATATGTTGTTGAAGATGCACCTCCTCAGGAATTATTCGGAGCACCTAAAGATCCCAGACTCCAGCAGTTCCTTAAAGCAGTATTATAAATTGACAATAAAAAATCCTGTTACACACTGAAACCGTGTAACAGGATTTTATTTTTTATTTAAGTATTATTGTTTACAGTCTTATAATCAACATATTGCTGACCGGCCTCAGGTGCCTTTCCACCGTTTTTCGCTGCAAGCATTTCACTGACAGTAACAACCTGATAACCTTCTTCAATCAGCTTTGGAACAATCTTTTTAACTGCCTCAGCAGTTGTCGGATAAATATCGTGCATCAATATAATTGAGCCGTCGTAAACACCTTTCATTGCTGCTTTATAAATCTTATCGGCATCCCGTGACTTCCAGTCCTCCGTATCTACAGACCAATAAGCAATCGGCATACCCTCCTTTTTGCATACCTCCTGAATTTTGGAAGTCATCATTCCTCCGGGACATCTGAAAATGGAAGGACTTTTTCCGCAGGCTTTTTTTATTGCCTCACTGCCATTAATTATATCCTTTTCAGTAACCTTTTTACCGTAATTCTGATGATCATAGGTATGGTTTCCGAGCTCACAGCCAAGCTCTATTTCCTTTTTCAGGCACTCGGAATTTGATTTGTTTATTCTTGAGCTGCACATAAAGAATGTAGCTCTTGCTCCGTATTCCTCAAGCACCTTTAGTATCTCAAGAGTTGAATTGCATCCGTTATCATAATAAGCCGGACCATCATCAAAGGACAGTGCAACAACAGGCTTTTTAGGATCAATATTTGAATTCATCACAATTTTTTCTTTGATCTCAGCCTTGCATGGCTTGCACCACTCACCAAATACTTCATTATCATCCACATTCATAAATGCTCTTGCTCTGACATAATATGTATCCTTTGGTTTGAGCTTATCAGCCTTAAAATCAGCTGCTGAAAGCTTTTCCTTCTGTGACTCACTGAAATCTTCATTCTTTGAGTATTCCAGCTCATAGCCTGCTGCATTGTCTGCTTTCTTCCACTTAGCTTCCAGAACTCCCTCTTCAGGAGAATATGCGGAAACATCCAATTTTTCAGGAAGTGTATATACCTTTAAGCTTTGTGCATTTTCACTTTCATATTCATTTTTGTTGAAAATCCGGAATGCGGTTACCTTAATTTCATACACCCTGCCGCTTCCGGCATCCTTAAAATCATATGAACAGGTCTGACCGTCCTTAATATCACCGAGCTTCTCGTACTCTTTGGTATCATTATTTAAAGAATAAATATGATATCCATCTGCACCTTTGACCTCTTTCCATTGAATCTGAATTGAACTGCTTGTGTTTTCAGTCATAACAAGATTTTCAACATCATCAACATTTTTTGCATTTACGACCGTAATTGCCGCTGCTGCACAAGCAACAACCAATATAATAACGAGGCATGTTACAGCTTTTATCTTCTTTGCCAAAATTCCATCTCCTACCATAATTTATGCCTACAATAAAAATTGTCAATATATACCTGACTGAACAGGATTTCATACTGCTTTTATTCAAGTATAATACCGATATTTGAAAAAATCAACAGGAAAAGATTTATATTAAAAAATTAGTCACATTGTATATATATTTCCATAAAATTCTGTTAAAATTTTAATAAATTTACGTTGACCGCAGATAAAGTTAGTGATATTATATTACCGGCTTAAATATTAAAAACATATTATATAGAAAAATATGTTTTTTTGAAGGAGGACGGTTAAATGGAAAGTTTAATCATTGTACTGATTGGATTTCCGTTTTTGAGTGCACTGCTTCTCAGTATATTCAAAAACAACACAATCAGACAAATTATCACCTATGTAAGCAGTATTGCTGTAATAGGTATGGCAGTAGCCTTTGCCGTTAAATATTTCACATCAGGCAATGCCGGCTTATCATTCTTCAGCGAAACAGAAATTGTTGATTATGCAATGATGGCTGTTGAGGCATTTTTGATGGTGCTGGTTACTGTACTCAGTATTAAGTATAAACAATATTATGCGGCTGTTTTGTCAATCGCACAGACTGTACTGATTTTCTGGTATGAGCTCAGCGGCAAAGCCCCTCACCAGATGGTAGATAAAATCTACATTGACCAGCTCACAGTTATAATGGTACTCATTGTAGCTGTAATCGGTACTCTCATAACAGTTTATGCTTGCGGTTATATGAAGGATTACCATAATCATCATAAAGAATTTAAGGACAGACGCAGATATTTCTTTGCATTGCTCTATGTTTTTCTCGGTGCAATGTTTGGACTTGTTCTATCAAACAGTCTCATATGGATTTATTTCTTCTGGGAAATTACCAGCGTTGTATCCTTCCTGCTTATCGGATATACAAGAACCGCAGAGGCTATTCACAACTGCTTCAGAGCCTTGTGGATGAATCTGTTAGGCGGCTGCGGTTTTGCTGTTGCAATTGTACTTGCAGGCATTCAGTTCAACGTAACGGACATGCAGAGTCTTATCCTCTGTGACGGCGCAATTATTGTAATCCCTGTTATTCTTCTTTCCTTTGCAGCACTTACCAAAAGTGCACAGCTCCCATTTTCAAAATGGCTGCTCGGCGCAATGGTTGCTCCTACACCATCATCTGCACTTCTTCACAGTGCAACAATGGTTAAAGCAGGTGTTTATCTTCTTCTCAGACTCTCACCTGTTCTTGCAGGTTCACATGCAGGTACAATGGTAAGCCTGGTAGGCGGATTCACATTCCTTATTATGTCTATGCTTGCAATTACCGTAAGCGACGGAAAAAAGGTACTGGCTTATTCAACTATATCCAATCTCGGCCTTATAACAGCCTGTGCCGGAATCGGTGCAGAGGAAACAGTATGGGCAGGTATGTTCCTTCTAATATTCCATGCAATATCAAAATCACTGTTATTCCAGACTGTCGGTGCCATTGAAAATTCAACAGGCTCAAGAGATATCGAAACCATGCACGGTCTTGTTCGCCGTCATCCCTATCTCGCATGGACACTTGTAATCGGTATTGCAGGTATGTTCCTTGCTCCGTTTGGTATGCTTATTTCAAAATGGGCAGCTCTTAAGGCATTTATTGATAACGGCTCAATTGTGCTGATACTCTGCGTATGCTTCGGCAGTGCTACGACGTTGTTCTACTGGATGAAGTGGATGGCAACGGTTATGGCATCCAAAAACAATGATGTTAAAGCGCCTAATACAACATCAGCAAATCAGTGGGTTTCAATTTTAATTCACTCTGCATTTATGATTATGCTTTGCTTTGCTTTCCCATTCATATCATCAAAGGTTATTATTCCGTATATCCACAATGTATTCAATAATGCTTATTCCGTTATTACAACGGATAACATCATCATTATGATGATTATGCTTATTGCTATATTTGTTATTCCCGGTATATCATGGATTTCTGCAAGACATACCAAATACCGCAAGGTTGACCGTTACATCAACGGTGTCAATGCAGGTGACCAGATGAATTATATTGACTCTATGGGTGAAAAGAGACGTTTCTTCCTTGCGAACTGGTATATGGAAGATATATTCGGCGAGAAAAAGCTCTGGAATCCGTCAGTTATCATTTCAATATTGCTGATTGTAACATTTATGGTTATTTCAATAGGAGGTGCATTCTGATGACAGAAACAGTAAAAATCATTATCAGTATTGTTGCCTATATTGTATTGGCACCTTTTATCGGCGGTCTTATGTCAGGTGTTGACAGAAAAATCACTGCTCGTATGCAGGGAAGAAAAGGTCCGTCAATATTACAGTCCTTTTATGACGTTATAAAGCTTCTGAAAAAAGAAACTGTAGTCGTTAACCATGTTCAGATATTTTATCTTTTAACCTTCCTCGTATTTGTTATATTTACAGGCTGTCTTTTCTTCGGCGGTTTCGATTTGCTGCTTGTGTTCTTTGCACTGACAACAGCAAACCTGTTTCTTATTCTTGCTGCAACAAGCAGCCACTCACCTTACGCAAGCATGGGTGCCAGCCGTGAAATGATGCAGATGCTGGCTTATGAGCCAATGGTGCTTTTAACTGCCGTTGGATTTTACCTTGCAACAGGAACATTCAAGGTAAGAGAAATTGTTACCAGCGACGGTACGCTGCCAATCATTATGCTTCCGGGAATCTTTGTCGGATTTGTATTCATTCTGACAATTAAGCTCAGAAAACATCCTTTTGACCTTGCAACAAGCCACCATGCACACCAGGAAATGGTAAAGGGTATCACAACGGAATTCTCAGGTGAAATGTTTGCAATTGTCGAAATTTCACATTGGTATGAAAATGTATTTCTTATGGGTGTCATTGCCCTGTTCTTCATCAATGCAAACTGGTGGACAATTATCATTGCACTGGCTGCAATATCAATCACATATTTTATATTGATTCTCGTTGACAACACAAATGCAAGACTGAAGTGGCAGAAGATGTTCAAGAATTCATGGATTACAACAATCATCATCGGTGCACTGAACGTTTTCATTCTTGAAGTATTTTTTAAGGGGGTATAAATAAAATGGCTGATGTAACAAAATCACCTTGGATTATGCATTATGACGGTTCAAGTTGTAACGGCTGTGATATTGAGGTTCTTGCCTGCCTGACTCCCGTTTATGATGTTGAACGTTTCGGTGTAATTAATACAGGTAACCCAAAACACGCAGACATCCTCTTAATTACCGGCTCTGTAAATGAACAAAATAAAGATGTTGTTAAACAAATCTATGATCAGATGACTGAGCCTAAGGTTGTATGCGCAATCGGTATTTGTGCCTGCAACGGCGGTGTATTCAAGGACTGCTACAATATTCTCGGCGGTGTTGACAAAGTCATTCCTGTTGACATTTATGTTCCGGGCTGTGCCGCAAGGCCTGAGGCAATTATTGACGGCGTAGTTCAGTCACTGGCACTTTTGAAAGAAAAAAGCAAAAAGCTCAAGGAGGGTAAATAAATGAGAGAAAAGTACATTCTTGAAACAGTTGACATTCCTACCCTTTATAAAATAATGCTGGAAAAGCAGAGAGCAGGATATCGTCTTGCACAGATTTGTGCAACAGCATACGAAGGCGGTAACGAGCTCATTTATTCAGTTGTTGACAATTACACCTTTGAAAATTATAAGGTAATTGTTCCGATTGACGAGGAAATCAACACAATCTCAGATTTCTTTCCGTCAGCTATGCTCTATGAAAATGAAATGAAAGAGCTTTTTGATGTTAAAATCAAATCAATCAATCCGGACTATAACAACAAGCTTTACAGAATCACTAAGAAAGCGCCTTTCAAAAAGGAAGTTAAAGAAGCTGTAAAGGTTGTAAAAAAAGAAGAGGAGGCGGCAGAATAATGGGTGAAAGATCAGTAGTTCCTTTCGGTCCTCAGCATCCCGTACTTCCTGAGCCGATTCACCTTGACCTTGTACTTGAGGATGAAAAGGTAGTGGAAGCAATTCCGTCAATCGGCTTTGTTCACAGAGGTCTTGAAAGCCTTGCAGAAAAAAGAGACTTCAACGACTATCAGTATGTTATTGAAAGAATCTGCGGTATCTGCTCATTCAAGCACGGTATGTCCTACTGTGAGGCACTTGAAAGCATTTTTGATGCTGAAGTTCCTGAGAGAGCACAGTTCTTAAGAACAATCTGGGGTGAAATGAGCCGTATTCATTCTCACTTGCTCTGGCTCGGTCTTCTGGCAGATGCCTTCGGTTTCGACGCACTCTTTATGCAGTGCTGGAGAATGAGAGAAAAAGTGCTTGATATGTTTGAAGCATCAACCGGCGGACGAGTTATTTTCTCCGTTAACAAAATTGGCGGCGTTCTCAAGGATATGGATTCATCCATGCTCAAAAACTTTGTAAGCATCTTCGATGATATGGAAAAGGATCTCAGAAAGCTTGTTAAAACCTTCCTCAATGATTACACTGTTGAATCACGTTTAAGAGGTGTAGGTATTCTCACTAAGGAAGATGCTATCCGTCTCGGTGCAGTTGGTCCTATGGCTCGCGCTGCAGGTATTAAAATTGATACACGTATGACAGGATATGAAGCATACGGCAAGGTAGAATTTGATATTATCACAGCTGAGGAATGTGACGGCTACGGAAGATGTGCCGTTCGTATCGGTGAAATCTTCCAGTCCTTCAACATCATCAGACAGCTTGTGGATAAAATCCCTGACGGTCCGATTGCAAATCAGATTAAGGGCAATCCGAATGGTGAAGCGTTTGTAAGAGTTGAGCAACCTCGCGGTGAAGCGATTTACTACGCAAAGGCAAACGGCACAAAGTTCCTTGAAAGATTCAGAGTGCGTACACCTACATTTACAAATATTGAATCCCTTATTCATATTCTTCCGGGCTCTGAACTCGCAGATGTTCCGCTTCAGATACTTACAATTGATCCATGTATCAGCTGTACGGAAAGATAGGAGGTAGTTTACTATGGCAATTATGAATTTTTCTTTTACAGCTTTGAAGAACTTATTTTCAAAGCCTGCTACTGCTAACTATCCTGAAGTTCCCAGAGAATATCCTGAAAGAAGCAGAGGTCATATTGAAATCAATATTGACGACTGTATTATGTGCGGTATTTGTTCACGTAAATGTATGTCAGGTGCAATCACGATTGACAGAACCAATAAAACATGGTCTATTGAAAGAATGGGCTGTGTTCAGTGCTCTGCCTGTGTAAATGCCTGCCCTAAAAAATGTCTCTCAATGGTTCCCGGTTATACTGCTCCGTCAACAGAAAAAACGGTTGATACATATAATCAGCCTATTCCTGAGACTAAGCCGGGTAAAATCACAAACGATATGTCAAAATGTATTCTCTGCGGTCTCTGTGCAAGAAAATGCCCGCAGGAATGTATTACAGTTGACAGAACAGGTGAAAAAACATGGTCAATTGACCGTGATAAATGTGTACAGTGCGGTGCTTGTATAGACGCTTGTCTCAAATTTAAGGCACTCAGCACAACGGATGATGACGGCGAAAAAGGTATTGTTACACTTCACAAGGAGTAATCCTCAATGACAAAAAAATTAACCTTTCACGGTATTGTTCAGGGCATCGGCTTCAGACCTGCTGCCCAGCGTATCGCAGCAGACCTTAATGTAAAAGGTCAGGTTAAAAATTCAGGTGGTCATGTCAGCCTGATTATCAGCGGTAAAGAACAGGCGTTGGACGAATTTGTCCGACGCCTTATTGCCATGTTTGAAATAAAAAAATATGAAACCAAAACGATAAACGATTTGGTTTTTACCGACTTTAAAATTGTACACTCGACAAACGATAAACAAACACCCTTTATCACACCTGACCTTGCAACCTGCAGTGACTGTGAAAAGGAGCTTAAAAATGAAAATAACCGCAGATTCCGTCACGCTTTTATAAGCTGTGTGAACTGCGGACCACGATATACAATTATAAATACCCTGCCCTATGACAGGGAGAATATTACCATGTCAGATTTTGATATGTGTGACGAATGTCGGACAGAATATACAACCGTGTATGACCGACGCTGCCACGCACAGACAATCGCCTGTAAGCAATGCGGGCCCGAAACCAATATATCCATAGACGATGCTGCCGAAATTTTAAGGCAGGGAAAAATCCTGGCAATCAAGGATATCGGCGGATATCATCTTGCCTGCCGAACAGACAGTGTGAACAGTGTAAATGATATCAGAAATCTGAAGGGACGTGAGGCAAAGCCATTTGCAGTTATGTTTTCATCCATAGATGAAATCCGTGAATACTGCAAAGTAAATGATAAGGAAAAGGAATTGCTCCTGTCCCCTGCTCGTCCCATTGTTCTGCTTGAAAAAATAAAGGATTTTGACAGCTCTGTATGCGGTGAAAGTGATTATATCGGTGCATTTTTGCCCTGCAATCCCATTCAGCTTATGATACTTGATCAGGTTTCACCCCTTGTTATGACAAGTGCAAATATCAGCGGCGAGCCTATCATCATTGATGATAACGAAATAAACAAATTCGGCGTAGACGTTCTGTCACACAACCGTGAAATACTTACACCCCTTGATGACAGTGTGGTGTGCGTTACGGCAGGCAGAACACAGTTCATACGCAGGGCGAGGGGGTATGTTCCTCTTTCCATTGAAATCAACAGAAAAGCAAAATCAGATACGCTTTGTCTCGGCGGCGATTTAAAGGCTGTATTCGCCTTTCACCGTGACAGATATGTATTCCTCAGCCAGTATTTCGGAGACCTTGACAACAAGGATGTATACGACTGCTATAAATCAAATATAACACGCTTTGCAACGCTTCACGGTTTTGAACAGGAACCCATTGTATGTGATGCGCATCCGAATTACTATTCATCAAATATGTTCAATAGTGACATAAAAATCCAGCACCACAAGGCACACATTGCATCTGTAATTGCTGAGCATAAATTAAACGGCAAGGTGCTTGGATTTGCCTTTGACGGCACAGGCTATGGCGACGACGGTGCAGTATGGGGCAGTGAGGTATTCCTTTTTGACGAAAACAGAATTGACAGAGTTAAACATTTAAAATACACAAAAATGCTTGCCTCCGATGAGGTATCAAAAAATGCAGATCTTGCACTTGACTGTTATCTCGGCGGAAACACCATTGTGGATACAGCTATTGAAAACAATATCAACACAGTGCTTTCGTCCAGTATGGGAAGATTGTTTGACGCAGTATGTGCTCTGCTTGATATCAAGCATTATAACAACTATGAGGGTGAATGTGCCTGTGCTCTGGAAAGCGCCGCAAAAAGAGCTGAAAAGGAATCTAAGCTGATTCCGTCACTTGACCCAAAAAATATATTAACGCAAATTCAAAATGCTATGAAAGTAAGTACGTCTGAGGAACTTGCACTCGGCTTTCATATGATGATATGCAGGCTTATTGCCGAAATCTCAGAAAAATACAGGAATAAATATGGTGTTAATCAGATTGCACTGAGCGGCGGTGTATTCAATAACAGAATCATAACCGCTTCCACAATTTCCATACTTGAAGAAAAAGGATTTTCAGTGTATATTAATGAGAGAGTGCCCTGCGGCGACGGAGGGATTGCACTCGGTCAGGCATATTTATCAGGCTTGGAGGTATAACAATGTGTGTTGCAGCACCCGGAATGGTAATTGAAATAAAGGATAATACAGCCGTTATTGACTATAACGGAAATAAAGTAAATGCAAACAAGGGAATAGTCGACGTAAAGGTCGGTGACTGGGCACTTGTTCACGCAGGTCTCATCATTCAGGTTATATCCGATGATGAAGCACAGAATATGATAGATATTTTTAACGAGCTGGGAGATTTGTCCTGATGAACATTACGGATATAACAGAATTCCTCTCCAATTACGACGGTGAGGAGCTGTCTTTTATGGAGGTTTGCGGTACGCATACCGCAGCAATAAGCGAGAATGGTATACCGTCGATTCTCAGCAATAAAATAAAGCTGATAAGCGGTCCGGGCTGCCCTGTATGTGTTACTGTGGCAGATTACATTGACAGGCTTTGTACGTTTGCACTGGAGGACAATACCTGCGTTGTAACCTTCGGTGACCTTATAAGAGTTCCGGGTTCATCCTCTGCCCTGCAGGAAACGAAGTCAAAGGGCGGCCAGATTCGTATGGTCTACTCCCCCTTTGAGATTATTGACCTTGCTGAAAAAGACACCGATACCACATATGTTTTTGCAGCTGTGGGCTTTGAAACCACCACACCGATTTATGCGGTACTGCTGGAAAAAATCATTGAAGAGGATATAAAAAACATCAGGCTTTTAACAGCTCTTAAAACAATGCCTGCTGCCATTGACACATTATGTCAGATGGGCGGAAAAATTGACGGCTTCATTGCTCCCGGTCATGTCAGCGTTATTACAGGGGCAAATGAATTCAACCCCCTTGCTGAAAAATACTCCCTGCCCTTTATTGTCAGTGGATTTAAAGGCGAGGAGCTCCTTGCGTCTATTTATGCTCTTGTTAAACTGAAGGGTCAGGGTAAAGTTTTAAACCTTTACAAATCAGCCGTGACAGACACAGGCAATGAAAAAGCTAGGGCACTTGTAAACAAGTATTTTGAACCCTGTGACGCTGTATGGCGCGGTATTGGCAGAATAAACAATTCCGGTATGGCACTGAAAAAAGAATACGCTGCTTACGATGCAGGCAGCCGAGAACTGATTCACGATAATGTAAAAAATAAAAAGTGCAGATGCGGTGAGGTTATCACAGGCTTTTCATCCCCCTGTGACTGTCCGCTGTTTGCAAAGGCCTGCACACCTGAAAATCCACAGGGTGCCTGTATGGTATCAAACGAAGGCGCCTGCTTTCACTACTATATAAACAACAGAGGTTAGAATATGAAAATCACACTTGCACACGGCAGCGGAGGAAAGTCAACAAGCGATCTGATTGATTCCGTTTTTGCCAGGTATTTTTCAAACCCTATACTTAATATGATGGAAGACAGTGCCGTTGTTGACGGTGCTTCAAAAATTGCCGTAACCACAGATTCCTTCGTTGTCACTCCCCTTATTTTTAAAGGCGGAGATATCGGCAGGCTGTCCGTCTGCGGCACTGTAAATGATCTGCTTATGCGCGGTGCAGTTCCGAAATACATCACATCTGCATTTATTATTGAAGAGGGTGCAGACAGTAAAACGCTTGAGCACATTGCAAAATCAATAGCTGACACTGCAAAGGAGGCTGGTGTTACTGTTATCTGCGGTGACACAAAGGTGATTGAGGGAAACGGCGGAATATACATCAACACAACGGGTGTAGGCTTTGTCAACGAAAGCACGGACATTGTATCAACAAATCTGCGTGAGGGCGATGCAATCGTTGTCAGCGGTAATATGGGGGATCATCACGCGGCGATTCTCTCAGCACGAATGAATATTGAAAATAACATAAAGTCGGACAATGCTCCTCTCGGTGAAATGGTAAGAGCAATGCTGAAGGCAGGAATTGAGCTGCACTGTATGCGTGATGTTACAAGAGGCGGTCTCGGTACAGTATTAAACGAGCTTGCAAAAGCATCTAATGTCAATATCGAGCTTATGGAAAAGGATATTCCTGTTGATGATGAGGTAAGAGCATTTTCAAAAATACTCGGACTGGATATACTCCATATGGGTAACGAAGGCAAGCTGGTTGCCGTGATGCCGAAGGAACAGGCAGAACAGGCTGTCGGGATTATAAGACAGTGCAGATATGGTGAAAATGCACAGATAATAGGAGAGGTCAAGCACGGCTCAGGAGTAACCCTGATAACACCTATAGGCGGTAAAAGACAGGTGAATGTTCTTTACGGCGAGGGACTACCGAGAATATGCTGAATAAAAAAGCGGACAGCTTTACATTAACATTGTAAAACTGTCCGCTTTAATTTTTACAGCCTTATAATTTGTGTACAAAGTGTTTTTGTGTCCAGAATCTTCACGGTTGAAGGCCAGAATTTATCATATGAATTACTTCCGCTGCCGCCACACTGAATAAATTTTACACCATCTATATAAAGCTCAAATGTATTTTTATGATCATGCCCGAATACTGCAGCCTTCAGATTGTCTTTAAGCTGTTCCAGCTCACCTGTGTTAATATCAGGCGCACAAGGACATTCACCAAGCTTTCCGATATAATGTACACCATCCTTGAACTTATAGTATTTTTTACCGTCACGAACATAGCCATAAGCCTTTGTATTGCGCTGGTCAATATAATCCATAATATCCGGCATGATGATATGTTGAAATAAAATAGCTTTTTTGCCTGCAATCTGAGACTTTGCATAGTCAATCTGCTCCTGCTTTACTGTATCATAATAGCTGCCCTCACCGTTATAATATGAACCACTGTCGATAAACAGCAAACTCTCCCCCATCATATCAATAACATAATCGCGGCCTTTAGTGAGACAGTTTTTATATGATTTTGCAACAGCTAAAATTTCGTCCTTCGTGGTTTTTCCCTCATCATCGTGGTTACCGAATACAGTTGCAAATGGCGTATTGCCTGTTAAGTCAAAAACCTGTCTGAGATACTTTTCATAATGTTTATCTGTTGATGGACCGTGAACAATATCTCCTAAAAATACAATCAAATCACAATTTGTTTTTTTTATAACATTTCCGATTGTTTTTAAAGTTCTCCTGCTGCCATGCGGTACATTGTGAACATCCGCAATAAGTAAAATTCTCATAATTTCTCCTTGAAAAATATGTTATTATTATCTATATTAGAATATGAAAAAGCATTTGTCAAACACTATAAACATAAAAACTACGGAGCAATATAAATATGAACAATTATCACACACATACCACACGGTGCAGACATGCGTTCGGAAAAGATAGAGATTATATTAACAAGGCAATAAAGACAGGGATAACGGAGCTGGGCTTTTCCGACCACGCACCTATGCTGTTCCCTGACAAAAGCTATTATTCAACATACAGAATGTTCCCTGAGGACGTTTCCGACTATATAAACTCTATCCGCCTTCTCCGTGATGAATACGGGGACAAAATAAAAATTTATATAGGATATGAGTTTGAATATTTCCCAAAGCTGTTTGATAAAACACTTCAGTTTCTGGAGCAATGCGGATATGAATATCTTATACTCGGTCAGCATTTCACGGATAATGAATACGAGCCTGAAGCACATTACTGCGGACTTCCCACAAACAGTGAAGAACTGTTCGACAAATATATTAGTCAGGCACTGGAGGGACTCGGTACAGGCAAATTTTTATATATCGCCCACCCTGATTTATTCAACTATACAGGTCCTGACAGAATTTATATTGAAAAAATGACGTATTTCTGCGAGGAGATAAAAAAGCTCGGATATCCTCTTGAATTCAATCTGCTTGGCTTTGCACAAAAAAGGAATTATCCGGACAAACGTTTTTGGAAAATTGTCTCTCAGATTGGAAATGACGTAATCATCGGCTTTGATGCGCATTCACCTGAATTTTTTCAGAATAAAAGAATATATAACAGTGCAAAAAAATATCTGGAAAAGCTTGGCATAACTCCACTGGAAAAATTAAATATAATTACGAAATGAGCGAACGAACTTCGCTCATTTCCATATTGAAAGCAATCACTATATATGATAAAATAATATTGAAGGAAGTAATTTTACGAGGTGAAAAATGTACATACCTATCATTTACAAATTACCGCAAACCAAAAAAGAATGGAAAAATTTCTCCATAGTTTTCGGACTGGTATTCATAGCCTTCAGCATATTCATTATCTATTGCTTTGCAGACGGTTATAACAGCCAATACCAGCTATCCGATGAAAAAAATCCATTATCATCTCAAATAACTGACTGCGATGAAATTTTTGAATTCAATAATGCTGCGGTAATCGGATATTACGCTACAACCGAATCAGATTACTCAGCAAGATATTATCATTTTATGGTGGCATATTTTAACGATGCAACCGGAGATACTGCACATCTTGCTACAATCACACTGAATAAAAATGACGGTGAACTATTTGATAAAATGCTTGCATATTCTGACAGCGATGATTTTGAATATCTGTCCTTTTTTGCACATACGGATTCTGCTGAACAGATGAATAAAGATCTCTACCCTTATTATAAGGATGCAGTTGATGATTGTCTGCAAAGCTTTGATAACATTGAAAACTCCGGTTTAAGATTATTCTACTGCTTTGACAAAGCAAATCAGTTTGATGATTATCTTGAAAGTCAAAAAGAGAATATCAGAGAGGGATGGATTGCTTTTATTATAGTATTTGCTGCCGGTGCTGCACTTATAATCTTTGGTGCAGTTAAACGCGGACCTACTAAAAAACAGTTAGCCCAAGCAAGAGAATATCTTCAAAAACAGGAACAATACAACACGCCGCAATATGCTAATCCGGAGGAGGATGACCGATTCAGCTATATACATTCAGATGAATATTTTCAAAAACCGTCTGAGGACTACAACATAAATAATGAATAAAATAATGGATAGGAGCAGATAAATTCTGCTCCTTTTGCCTTGTAAGTTCTATTAAATTATATTCATCAAGCATAATTTCATCACTGTAATAACAGGTAGTTTTATACGCTTTTTCAGTAAGGCTTGTATGCTTAACATTGTAATAAATTTTATTATTAGCAGTGTCAACTCTCACATTTAAATCTATTTCCTGCACATCCCACCAATTAAACTGATAAAGCTGTATAGTAATCGGAACAGAATCAATATTGAAATTTATTTCATAATCACCATATGAATGTGCAGGAATTGATATTTTATATTTTCCGCCGCAGTCTTTTACTCTGATAGATTCCGAAGATTGAATACTTGCTTTATCATTTTCAGAAATTGCATATTCACTTTTACCGTCAATTTCAACAGTAAGGTTAATCGTAATTCTGTCACCAAAATACCACAAATGATAAAACCACCATTTATTTACAAATGAAAAAGTCAGACACATCATCATAAATAGAGCAATTGTTATTCCTGTAATCTTAACAAATCTTTTCATAAAAATCCCCCTGTCTTAATCATAAGTCAGGGGGATTCATTCAGCAATGAATGTATTGTGGAATTACTCTATGAATTGTGGAATTAAGTATAAAAAGTATCATTAATAAATAAAAAATTACAAAAGCGTTGCAGAAAAGCTGAATTATAAATTTCTACATACTGTAGGCTGTTAAGAAATGGAGCTGAATTTTGTATTTTGAGAGTGGGAGCTATACGTCGCCCAAACAAATTTCACAATTTTTCGGAAACCATGTTTGCCCTGAGCAAAAATCTGCTCATCATTTTTTCGATTAACTTCATTCATCTTTCAGGATAATCTAACCCCTTAGGCAAGCGGAGCAAGAAAAGGCGGCAGACCGCCAAAGCTTGATAAAAAGGTAGAAGAAGATTTAATAGCAGAAAATCAGCGATTGAGAATGGAGATAGAATACCTAAAAAAACTGAGTGCCTTAGTTCTTGCGGAAGAGCAAAAGAGCAGGAAAAAGCGAAAATAGTCTTTGAATTAAGGCAAAATATCCGCTAAAAGAATTGCTTAAATTATCAGGAATAGCGAGAAGTACATATTACTATCATTTAAAACAAGGTAATAAAGATAAATATGAAAATCTGAAAATTGAAATTGTAGAAATATTTAAAAGGCATAAAGGCAGATATGGCTATCGCAGAATAACAGAAGAGCTGCACAAAGCAAGATATGCAATCAATCATAAAACTGTACAAAAGCTGATGAAAGGACTTGGTTTAAGAGCCAAGCAAAGCATATCATTCGTACAAGGGCACAGTAGGAAAGATAGCTGATAACCTATTGAAAAGAAATTTCAAAGCAGACAAGCCTTTTGAAAAGCTTGCAACAGATGTTACACAATTTAATGTCTGTAATGAGAAGGTATATTTATCACCTGTTCTTGATTTATTTAACAGAGAAATTATATCCTACTCAATTTCACTAAGTCCTGACTTGCAGCAAATCAGAGATATGCTGAATAGCTTATTCGAGAAACGGCCTGAAAAAGTAAGACCAATATTTCATTCAGATCAAGGCTGGCAATATCAGCATTCAGAATATCAACGCTCACTTGCAGAGCATAATATTACACAAAGTATGTCACGCAAGGGAAACTGTATGGATAACGGAGCTATGGAAAACTTTTTCGGCAGACTGAAAGTCGAAATGTTTTACGGCGAGCACTTTCAAACAGTTGATGAATTCATCAACTGTTTGAAAGACTACATTGATTACTACAACAACGAACGAATTATATCAAAACTGAAAATGAGCCCGGTGCAATTCCGAACTCATTCTCTTAAAATTTAATATTTATTTGTCTAAACTTTCGGGGGCACTTCATGAAATCGAATTCGGTACCACTGCGGTATTTATCTGATTCTAATTATTTATAAAGCGGTCCATAATTCTTGCAGGCACGGAAATCAGCAGACTCTGTATCCTCTGTTCCGAAGGCTGACCAAGCATGCGGACGGAAAATATTTTCCTTAGCCACATTATGCATATTTACAGGAATACGCAGCATGGAAGCAAGTGTGATTAAATCCGCTCCAACGTGTCCATAAACGGTAACGCCGTGATTTGCACCCCAGTTCGCCATAACGCTGTAAACATCGGTGAATGCACCCTCACCTGTAAGACGTGGTGCAAACCAGGTTGTAGGCCAGGATGGGTCTGTTCTCTTATCAATCGTATTGTGAATCTCATCAAGCAGGTCAACTGTATAACCCTCCGCAATCTGCATAACAGGGCCGATACCGTCAACAACATTCACTCTGAGCATGGTTACAGGCATCTCAGCCTGACAGCGGAAATGGCTTGAGAATCCGCCGCCTCTGAAATACTCATAGTTTGCTCTGCACCAGTCAGTAGCATCAAGGCAAGCCTTGATATCCTCATTGGTCATCTCCCAGAAAGGCTTCATACATCCTTCGCCGTCACTGTTTTTAACAGCACCGCTTCCGTCAAGTGCAGTCGCACCTGAATTAATCAGATGAATAAATCCGTACTTTGCCACACCGTCAGGACGTACACCTGTCACACGCTCACAGGCATCAGGACTCCAGTAGGTACGAACATCATGGAAGCAAGGAGCAGTATGTGATACGAGTGTGCCGAGCATCATTGCCACACCGTTCAGGGTATCATTTTCCGTAGCAAACGGAGTCGGCATTTTTGCGCCGTTCCAGTCAAAGGTAGAAGCCATAATTGCCTCTGTAAAGTCCGCATTAGGAAGCCAGTCAGTCCAGTTACGCTGACCCTGAAAGCCGCCGGCAACCGCATTTTTGCCAAGTGCCTCCTCGTGCCATCCCATTTCATCAAGCTTTTCATTGCCGTAAAGGATGTCACGCATAACCATAGTCATTTTTGTGACAAACTCCCAGTCCTTATCGGCAGGTACAACCTTTGATTTTGTGATAATTTCAGGCAACTCCTTACCCTCGTTAAGGTCAAAGCCTTCCTTACAGTTTTTTTTGACCCAAGCAAGTGCCTTATCGTACTCGTCGTGGTCATAGATTTCAAGAGTGATTCTGCGGACAATTTCCGTCATATCCACCCACTCGGCACGAATACCGAAGTATTTCTGGAACATATCGGCATTGCAGTATGAACCGGCAATACCCATTGCCACACCGCCGAGATTTACATATGCCTTATTCTTCATCCAGCCAACTGCAACAGAAGCCTTTGCAAAACGAAGTATTTTTTCAGCCACATCTGACGGCACTGATGTATCGCTCATATCCTGAACATCGTGTCCGTAGATTGAAAATGCAGGCAGACCTTTCTGTGCAAATGCTGCCATAACCGCTGCAAGATAAACTGCACCAGGACGCTCAGTTCCGTTAAAGCCCCATACAGCCTTAATTGTATTCGGATCCATATCAAAGGTTTCCGAGCCGTAGCACCAGCAAGGTGTAACAGATAATGTTGCAACCACATTCTCATTTGCAAACTGATTAGCACATTTTGCAGCCTCAGCTCCGCCACCGATAGTGGTATCACTGATTACACACTGCACAGGAGTACCGTCAGGATAATAAAGGTTAGATTCAATAAGCTCCTTTGCAGCCTTAGCCATACCCATTGTCTGAACCTCAAGGCTTTCACGAACACCGCCCCAGCGGCCGTCAATAGTAGGTCTTATACCAATCTTTGGATAATTCATAACTTTTACCTCTCTTTAGTATTATTACTTAATTATTATTTTGCAGAATGTTTTATATGCACTCTCCCAGCTTTCCATATCCTTTGGGAGATACGCTTTAACCTTTTCCTGTTTTCTCAGAAGAGCTCTTCCCTCTTCAATGCTTCTGATATCCCCAAGTGCAATCAGCTGCAGCAGGATATTGCCAAGTGCTGTTGCCTCAGTCGGTCCTGCAATCACAGGAATACCTAAGCTATTTGCCGTCATCTGACATAAAAAGCTGTCCTTTGTTCCTCCGCCCAGAAGATGAAGAACATCAAAAATTTTCCCTGTATTTTCAGAAATCTGATGAATCGCAAATTTGTATTTCATAGCCAGACTTTCGTAAATACAGCGCACCAGTGCACCATCGCTCTGCGGTACAGGCTGATTTGTTCTTTCACAGAATGCACATATTTTTTCAGGCATTGAACCTGCTGTTGCAAATTCAGATGCATCAGGGTCGATAAAACAGCTGAATGCTTTTTCTGCCCTTGCAAGCTGCTCCATATCATTAAAGGAATACGCCTTGCCTGCTGCTTTAAAATTTCTCCTTATTTCCTGAATCAGCCAGAGGCCGCTGATATTCTTAAGGTAATTTATCTTTCCGTTTGCACCAAGCTCGTTTGAAAGATCATCGTTCATACTTTTTTCAGTAAGAACAGCGTTGTCACACTCACAGCCAATCAGTGACCAGGTTCCGCAGGAAAGAAATGCACTGCACCTTTCACTATCGGCAGGCATTGCGGCAATGGCACACTGTGTATCGTGGCCTGCCACCTTGATAACCTTAATGCCCTTATATTCTCCGACAATAGATGCACTATCAACCAGCTTTTGCAGAACACAAATATCAACACCTGACAGCGCAGCAATATTAAAATCCCAACTATCCTTATCAAAATGATACATCTGAGATGTGGAGGCAATTGTTTTTTCCGCTGACTTGTCACCACAGAAAGCCCAAGCAAAGAGGTCAGGCATAAAGAGGAGCGTCCTTGCGTTCTCTTTCTTTTCCGCCATAAGCTGAAACAGTGTATTGATCGGCATAATCTGATTGCCTGTGGATTTATACAAATCGTATGGAGATATTTTTTCGAACAGCTTATCAGGCATACCGTTTGTTCGTGTATCACGATAGTTCACAGGCAGTCCAATCAGTTCATCCTTATCATCCAGGAGTCCGTAGTCAACACCCCAGGTATCAAAAGCAAAGGAATCCGTATCACCGCAAATATCTATAGCCTTTTTCACCTCAGCTAAAAGATAGGGAAAATCCCAGCAGAGCTGTCCGTCCTCATACTTCGGTACATTGTCAAACCTATGTATTTCCTTATAGCTTAGCTTTTCACCGTCAAATTCAGCCTTTATTGCCCTTCCTGTTGAAGCACCGAAATCAAAAGCAAGTACTGTACTCACGGTGTTACAACTCCTTTCTTTAGAAGAACATTGGCATAAACAGCCGTCTCGCCTGTGGCAATAATGAGATAAGCCTTCTTTGCTCTTTCATAAAAAGCAAAACGTTCCGTCATTTCTATATCGTGATGATCAGGCTCATATTTATTAAGCAAAGTCTCATACGTTTTCCATATCTCAGGCTCAGGGCAGCTGTCACCCTTAACAACCTCCATCAAAGCAACAGGCTTCTCCGTATATCTGTCAAGCGGAATAAGCTGTAAAACAGCATCTAAAATCTCTGCAGCATCATTGCCGTCAGCACGTACAACAATTGCATCCTTGCCGATACTTTCACAAGGGAAATTACCGTCTGCAATAATCAGCTCATCACCATGACCCATTTCACACAGAGCCTTTAAAAGCTCAGGTGAAATAATTGGAGGAATTCCTTTTAACATACTCAGTCCTCCTTTGCATGCAGCATAGGGTCATCAGGATTGAATGTTTTATAACCCGGATGCCTTCCTGTAACCTGATAATAGCTTCTGAGGTCCATAAGCTTCTGAATATTCTCTCTGCTTATGTCATGGCTGCCGCCGAGTATAACGGCATTAATTGTAATCTTTGCCCAAAGTTCAAGGCTTTCCATTCTGTAAAAGGCAGTTACCACATCACTGCCTACAGCAAGTGCACCGTGATTTTCAAGCAGCATAACATCGTGCTCCTCAAGATATGGCTCAATTGCGTCAGGCACTTCAGTCGTTGAAGGGGTACCGTATGGCGTAAGCGGAACAGCACCCATAACTGCAACATCCTCAATCATATTATACATATCCATTGCCTTGTGAGCCACTGCAAAGCCTGTTGCTCCGGGCGGATGTGCATGAATAACACTCATAACATCATCACGCTTATCATAGCAGCGAAGATGCATCTTGATTTCACTTGAAGGTCTGAGTCCCTCAGCAGCCTCCAGCACATTACCCTTGCTGTCAATACGGATTAACTTTTCAGGTGTTATAAAAGATTTGCTCATACCTGTCGGTGTAGCAAGTATTGTGCCGTCATCCAGCTTAACACTTACATTACCATCGTTTGCCGCAACCCATCCAAGCTGCCACATTTTGTGACAAATGTCACATATGAGTTCCTTTTGTTCGTTAATATTACTCATTTTGATTTCCTTTCATTTTTCATTTGACATACCACATTATAAATGATATTCTAATTGTATTATATTACATTTCAATATTCTTCGCTTGGGGCATTATATACTTGTAATATGATAATATTCACTTTTGGCGGTAAATAATGAATTATAGTGAGCTTTATGAAAACAAAAAAAGAGGAACCTTTGATTTTCCTATCGAATTATACTACGTTGATTCAGCATCTGCACGTTATCATATGCCGCTTCATTGGCACCTTGAATATGAGCTGATTTTGGTTTTAAAGGGCAGCTTTGAGCTGTCCCTTGACGGAAAAAGTTATATGGTGAATGCAGGCAATTGTGCCTGGATAGGTGATGGTGTTGTTCATGGCGGTATTCCTCATGACTGTGTATATGAATGTGTTGTATTTGATTTGGGTACGCTTCTGCACGATACCCCTGTCTGCTCACGCAGTGCTGCAGAATTTCTGGCAGATGAAAACGGCTACACAGGTATTTTTGAAGCAGGCAGCAAACAGGCAGAGCTTGCCGATAAAATATTTGAGTCAATGGAAAAGGAGCAGAAAGGCTATGAATGGACAACCGTAGGACTGATGTGGCAGCTTATGGGAAGCCTTATCAATACCAAAGCAAAAAACATTTCCCTTTCAAAAAATCGCCGGCAAATCATCAGGCTGAAAAACGTTTTAACCTATATCCGAAACAATTATGAAAACCCCATAACTCTTGCCGAGATTGCCGATGTTGCAGGTATGGTTCCACGTTATTTCTGCCGTGCATTTTCCGATATGACGGGCAAAACACCTATTGAATATTTGAATTATTATCGGATTGAATCAGCAGGTGAAAGACTTCTTCTTACCGATGAATCCATAACCGATATTGCATTGGGCTGCGGCTTCAATGATATGAGCTATTTTTCAAAAACCTTTTCACGCTACAAGGGAATGAGTCCAAGCATTTACCGAAAAAATCATATAAAATAGAATATAAAAACGGGAGTATAAAACTGAGGTTACAAACACAGTTTTTATACTCCCATTTCATTTTTCCAGTATTCAAAAAGCCTGTCATCACTCCAGCCGGCATTGGCAGGACTTGTTGACGGCAGACATACGGCACTGATGCCGATCTGTTTTTCCATATATTTTTTATACAAGCTATATGCCTTTTTGCCGTTTAAAAATATCTTTTTGATTTGTGCATTTTCAAGAATTATACTCAAATCATTAGCCACTACATTTTTAATGCTACTGTCCGCTGAACCGCTTATTTCACAGGAATGAATCACATCCCAAAGCGCAAAATGATGATCCAGTATCAGTTTTGTTTTCTCCTCAATACTTGACGGAACAGGAGCATCACATATTTTCGCCATAACACTCCAGAAACGATTTCTCGGATGCCCGTAGAAAAAGCCTTCCTCACGTGACTTAACTGAAGGAAACGAACCTAATATCAATATTTCTGATTCTTCATTATAAATCGGACTGATTGGGTGAACAATCATAATCAAATTTTCCTCGCTTTAATAATAAAGGATAATGGATAATGCTCTGCCTTTACTCCATCATAATATGAAGAATGATAATTCCTGTCCGCTTTTAATTTGGCTGAATCAACATCTTCTATAACTCTTTCAACAAAAAAGCCTGCTTGCGCCAATGCATTGATATACGTTGATAGTTTTCTTTTAATAAGTGTTACAGGATTACCGCCCTTTTCAAAGGTCATCGTTTCTTCTGCATTATAATTCCCCGTAAAGCGAAGCGTATTGTCCTCAAGCTCAATGCTATTGATTAAAGGGTGATCCCAGCTGAAAACAAATATACCGTCCCTTTTCAAATAAGAATATATATTATTGAAAGTTTTTTGAATATCTGTAGTCCAACCGATTGCATAAATCGAATAAACGATATCAAAATAACCAACCGGTATACCTTTATTTTCCTCCATCGGAGAATTTACAAGCGTCGCATTATAGCCGCTGCTATGAAGAAGTTTAGTTGCATTTGACACCTGTTTTGAGGATAAATCAACACCCCAAAGTGTGTCTGCCCCCTGCTCTGCGCACCAAAGAAGAGAATGCCCGCTGCCACATCCTATGTCTAAAATCTTCTTATTTTTCAAATTCCCTAATAAATGAATCTGATTTTCATCAGGAATATATATGCCATATGAAGGTAAAGCTGTAGCGCCAAACCAATCATCAGCAATGGCATCCCAGCTGTTTTTGTTCTGAAATAAAATATATTTATTACGGTCCGAAATATGATCAATCATTATGATCCGGCTCTTCCTTATCTTTTTTATTGTTAACTGCACCAATTATAATGCAGACAACTCCTACAGCAAACAACACAGTAAAAATAATAATTAACAGCTTAGCCTGATATGATAATTCTGTTGAACTATTCTGCGCACTTATCTCTGAAGAGCTTTCTCTCTTTTCAACATTTTCATTATTCGTTTCTGCACTCTGCAAAATTTCTTCTGTCACTTCATCATCAACAAGCTGATTACCTGAGCCTGAAAACTTTGTTGCAGGAGCTGACGTTTTCTTATTAGCCGACGTATTTCCTGAACCGGAAAATTTAGTACTTGTTTCTTTTATCGTTTTTGATGTATTCGTCTTTGCTTTCGTTTCTGTCTGCTGGCGTTTCTTTGATGTTGTCTGCTTTGTCGTCTTTGCCTTTGTGGCCTTTACTGTTGTAGGTACATACATATCAAGGTGAATGCTGTCAAGCAGATTATATGTACAATTCAGTCCGCAGTAATACTCACAGCTTATAGAATTATTAAGCATTCTGTCCGTTTTATTTTTGAATTTGAACGCAACAAAAACACCGCCGCCCTGCCGTTTGCACGATGCCTCATCAAAATTATAATATACATCAATGGATTCCAATGTATTTTTACTGGAACTGTTAATCAGACCGTTCTTGTCCACCTGAAAAGAATAGGTATTAACATCATTTTTAATCGTAAATGCAAGCGTTATATTTTCATTGGTATTTCTGTCTATTCTGTAATCTGTAAAACGCGAAAATAAATAAAAACAGCCCTCATCCTCATCAGCAATATATTTTGAAAAACCCTCAAAATAATTGTCACCGGAATAGTAAATTTCATTCCCCTTATCTATCCAGTAAATCTCATCCTCTACCAAATCAGCATTCAGTGCGAATACACAAAACGGAAATGAGATAATAGAAAAGCATATAAAAACAGGAATGATTTTTCTGAAAAGTCCATCAAAAATACGCTTTCTAACGACTTTCATAAAATCATCCCTCTCTTAATCACTGATAAAAATATACCATAATTTACCAATAAGGTAAATAGTTTTACAAAAATTTTGAAGAAAATATAATTTTTTATTGATTTTCGTAACAAATTGATTTCGTTTTTCATAGTATAATGTCCATTGAAGTTGAAAAATTACAAGTAATAAAATTACCAACATTGTTGAGGTGACTCGAAACGAGCTGTATAATCCAAGTGCGAAATTGTTCAACTTAGGGGCAGAAATACTTGTTCTGAAAGACTTCAAACTGCAAATGCTTTGGCAAGAAAGAAAGCCTGCGGTTGAATTGATATATAAAACACTGAAAGAAAATGAGGAAAATTCCAATGCATAAAATACGGGCGGCGGAGTATTACTCAAAAAATCTTGGTCGTGAGGTACGCAAGGGAATGGATGTACTGGCTTCGAGGGCGTTGCACACAGGCGGCAGTCCTCCGCTTGGCTATGATGTTGTTGACAAGAAACTTGCAATCAACGAAAGTGAAGCAGAGGTTGTTCGACTTATCTTTGATATGTACGGCAACCAAAAATTCACATACAATGATATGGCAAAGGAATTGAATGCAAGAGGATATACAACAAAATCAGGCAATGAATTTTCTGCTTCTTCATTCAACAGCATACTTACCCAACGCAAATATATTGGCGAATATGTCTACAATCGCAGAGTAGCCAAATCTTTGACTGGCAAATACAATTCCCACGCAAACAAGCCTGAAGATGAAATCGTCCGTATTCCGAATGGAGTTCCAAGAATCATTGATGATGAAACATTCAACAAGGTTCAGGCAAGGCTCAATCAGAACAAACGCAAGATTGGTACTTACAAGAGCAAATCAAGCTACTTACTTTCTGGGCTGATTGAGTGTGCAGAATGCGGCTACCACTATCAAGGCAATTCAAGGAAAGGCGGAAGCGGCACGGTGTACAGTTCCTACAGATGTGGGAAGAAACAGAACCACAAAATCGGTTGTGGGAACAAAGAAATTGAAAAGAACAAGCTTGAGAATTTTGTTGTTGAACAGTTACAGAACTATTTGTTTTCTGATGAAGCAATCAACGAGATTGCAAACCAAGTAAACGAATACAATAAGACTGTTGCAAAAACGAACAACCAAGACCTGATTTTGTTTCAGAAACAGATGAAGCAAATCGACAAGCAGATTGCAAATATCACAAAAGCAATCGCAAGGGGTGTTGATGAGGACATAATGATTGACAAAATCAATGGACTGAATCAATCAAAGAAAGATTTGCAGAAAAGGATTGACGAAGCAGTGCTTGAGGAGCTTCCCACTGTTTCCAAAAAGGACATAAAAGAAGCCCTGTCTATGTTCTCGACATGCATCAAAGAGAACAACACCATTGAATGCAAACGATTTATAGACAATTATATTGACAAAATCGTTGTGCATAGGGACAAAGTTGAACTTGTTTTGAAAGTAGCTTCAAGCAATTTCAACACTTCTGAATCTGATAATGATTCAGGAGCTTTACATATTACGATTGTCATTTCAAGAGAAGAACTGCAAAAATACCCCAACAAAGAAGAAGGCTGTCACCCATTAGGCTGGGCGACAGCTTTTCTGTTTCCTATGAGATTGTTCTCAAACACACACATTGATGAAAAAAGTGTGTTTTTTGGGTGTGAATTTTCTGTTTTTTGTGTGACAGACGGTGTGATTTTTTTCTGCAATTCCTGCACAGAATGCTCATCATTTCCTAATAAAAACAAAAATCTCACAAATCAAGGACAAATTTCCTCAAATTGTGAGATAAATGGTCGAGGTGACAGGACTCGAACCTGCGGCATCCTGCTCCCAAAGCAGGCACTCTAGCCAAACTGAGTTACACCTCGATATCATTAACGAGTATCACAAGGATACTCGTTAATCTGGTGGAGGAGGGTGGATTCGAACCACCGAAGTCACTGACGACAGATTTACAGTCTGTTCCCTTTGGCCGCTCGGGAACTCCTCCATATTTAAACTACCGTACCTTATGATACGGTAGTATTATTGGAGCTGGTGGACGGACTCGAACCCCCGACCTGCTGATTACAAATCAGCTGCTCTACCAACTGAGCTACACCAGCGTATCTCCAACGCTCTAATAATATATCACAAGTTTATTACTTAGTCAAGTGTTTTTTTAAATTATTTTCCCCAATTTTCAATTACTTTTTCAATCATTTCAGGATTTCGTGTTGTAATGTTATCCGGCTTGATTGCAAGCATCTTTTTAGCGGTTCTTTCCTTATCAATCGTCCAAACCGACAGCTTATATCCTTTTTTATGGAGAAGTGACGAAAGCTGTGAGCTTGCATATTTATGATTACAATTAATACCAACTGCTCCTGTCTCCTCAAGCAGTTCAATAAGCTTTGTTCGATATTCGTCAAAAAAGACCTTTGTTCTTGACGGCATATAGTTAAGATAATATTCCATACCGGCACAATCCGATTCCTTAACTGCCTTGACATTCATCGTTTCAATGCCTGTAAGAAAAGCGTTATCAACAAGATCATATTTAACAAGAAGCTGATACATTGCATTAAGGGCTCTTGTTTCCTTTATATCAAGATTGATTTTAATATCTGTACCTTTAAGAAGCGAAAAAGCCTCCTCCAGCTCCACACCGTCATTATTTGTTACGACCAAATCATGACTCATAACAACAGTATGATTCGGTCTCTGACGTATGTCAAGCTCTACAATGGCTGCCTTATTATCAATTGCAGCCTGCACATATTCCACTGAATTCATAGGTGTATCATACGCACCTGTATGTGCTGTTAATGTAAAGTTCTCCACGAAGGTCAACTTCCTCTCATCATATGATTTTGTTACTGCATAATCGGCAACGCCGATTACCATAGCGACGGAAACAATAAAGGCAAAAATCTGATATGATATGTGCTTTGCCCAAGTAGGAGTCATATTTCTTTTCAGGAATTTTTTGAACTTAACCCATTTTGACACTTTTTCAGCCATATAATATCCACAACCTAAAATAAATATAGGAGCAGTATAGATTCATACTGCTCCTTTTCATTAACAATTAATCCTGATGAACACTGCCGGAATAGTTAGGAGCTTCCTTAGTGATTGATACATCATGAGGATGGCTTTCAATCAAGCCTGCACCCGTAATTTTAATAAATTGAGCCTTTGTACGAAGTTCTTCAATTGTATGGCAGCCACAATAACCCATACCTGAACGAAGACCGCCCATCATCTGGAATATTGTATCTCCAAGAGCTCCCTTATAAGGAACACGACCCTCAACACCTTCAGGTACAAACTTCTTTGAACCCTTCTGGAAATATCTGTCTGCACTACCCTGATTCATTGCACCAAGAGAACCCATACCACGATAAACTTTAAACTGACGACCCTGATAAATTTCAGTTTCGCCCGGTGATTCTTCACAGCCTGCAACAAGTGAACCAACCATAACAACTGAACCGCCTGCTGCAATTGCCTTAACAATCTCACCACTGTATTTAATACCGCCGTCTGCGATAACAGGGATTCCATACTTATCTGCTCTTTCGGCAGAATCATAAATTGCAGTAATCTGAGGTACACCGATACCTGCAACAACACGAGTTGTACAGATTGATCCCGGACCGATACCAACCTTAACTGCATCGGCACCGGCCTTGATAAGAGCCTCAGTTGCATCAGCTGTAGCAACATTACCTGCGATAAGTGAAATCTCAGGGAATGCATTCTTAACCTTTTCAACTGATTTCATAATATTCATACTATGTCCGTGCGCTGAGTCAAGAACAAAAGCATCAACTCCGGCATCTGCAAGAGCCTGTGCACGGATAAGTACATCGTCTGTTACACCCAGTGCAGCAGCACAAAGGAGTCTGCCTTCTTTATCTCTTGCGGTATTAGGATACTTAACGCTCTTTTCAATATCCTTAATGGTTACAAGACCTGTAAGCCTTCCATTTTTATCAACAAGAGGAAGCTTTTCCACCTTAGAACCCATAAGAATCTTCTTGGCATCTTCAAGGGTTGTGCCCTCTTTGGCAGTAACAAGCTGATCCTTAGGCGTCATAACAGTTGAAATCTTTACGCTGTAATCTGACATAAATCGCATATCACGGTTGGTAAGGATACCAACAAGAGTTCCGTCAGCCTCACAAATAGGAACACCACTGATATGATATTTGTTCATAAGCTCCTCAGCATCTGATGCCAAATGGTTAGGAGAAAGGAAAAACGGATTGGTAATTACGCCGTTTTCAGATCTCTTTACCTTATCAACCTCAGTAGCCTGATCTTCAATCGGCATATTCTTATGAATAACACCAATACCGCCTTCACGTGCAATAGCAATTGCCATACGTGATTCAGTAACAGTATCCATTGCCGCTGTCATAAGCGGGATATTAAGGGTAATATCCTTTGTCAGTTTTGTCTGAAGCTGTACTCTGTCAGGAGTTACATCAGATTCAGCAGGGATGAGAAGAACATCATCAAAGGTTAATCCCTCTTTTACAAACTTAGCACCGTATTCGCTCATAAATCCGCCTCCGTTTTATATTATTAAATTAAGATGAAAAAACACCTTTTTTATATTTTTACTATAATAACACTTTTTATATTAGTATTCAAGTATAAATTGCTTTAATTTTTTGCAATATCTGCAATTAAAGCAGCTGTCTGTTCAACCGTGTTATGATTGCAGTCAATTACAGCGTCTGACCACCTCTTATAAAGGGGCAGACGTTCATTATACATATCCCGGAGTGTTTCGCCGTTTTTAATAAGCACGCCTCTTGTAGAAAGATTGCTTATCCTTTGGCACATATGCTCATAGTCGAGATGAAGATAAATGATTTTACCAAGACCTTTTAAATGCTCCATTGATTTTTCGGAATAAATAACCGAACCGCCTGTGGCAATTATCGTGCCCTGAATATCAAGCTCAAGTATTGCATTTTCCTCTGCCTGCTCAAAATAAGCATTGCCTTTGGTATCAATTATATTTTGCAGGCTTATACCCTCAATATTCTGAATGAGCAAGTCCGTATCAAAAAAGTTTTTCAAAAGCATTTTTGCAGCAACTACACCACAGGTTGATTTTCCGCTGCCCGGCATACCGATTAATACAACATTGGATCTCACTTTTTAACACCGACCTTTTTGCATACCTCTGACAATCTGCAGCTGTCACAAAGCGGCTTTCTCGCAGAGCAGGTATCCCTGCCGAATAAAACGATTCTGTGGCAGAAGTCCGAGCCTTCCTCAGCAGGAACAATCTTTTTCAGGGCAAACTCAATTTTCTTTGGGTCTTTATCCGTCACCAGACCAATACGGTTTGAAATTCTTATCATATGTGTGTCTACAACAATACTTTCCTTGCCGTAAATATCACCGACAATAAGGTTTGCCGTCTTTCGTCCCACTCCCGGAAGCGTGATTAAATCATCAATATTATCCGGCACTCTGCCGTCAAATTTATCCCTTATCATCTGTGCCATACCGATAATGGACTCTGCCTTGCTTTTAAAAAAGCCGCAGCTATGTATAATCCTTTCAATATCCTTTACATCCGCATTGCAGTAATCATCAAGTGTTTTATATTTTTCAAACAGCGCAGGCGTAACAAGATTAACCCTTGCATCCGTACACTGAGCAGAAAGCCTTACAGCTACTAAAAGCTCAAATGGATTTGATGCCGTAAGCGAACATAACGCATCGGGATAAATATCCTTAAGTGTTTCTATTACCTTTAAAATTCTATCTTTTTTAGTCATATCTTTCTCTACTCTTTTCTATCCTTAACTCTGTCCCAATAATTCTTAAATGCCTGTTCGTTTTTATTCGGTCCATATGTGTAATATTGTTTATCCTTTAAAACATCAGGCAGGTACTGCTGATATGTCCAATGATTCGGATAATCATGGGGATAAATATAAAACTGTCCCTTTACCTCTGCGTCCTCTCCGTCAAAATGCTTATTCTGAAGCTGACGAGGTACAGGGCCGTAATTTCCCTTCTGCACATCTGCCATTGCCATATCAATCGCCATTTCGCCTGAATTGCTTTTAGGTGCAGTTGCAACAAGAATGACCGCATCGGCAAGGGGTATTCTCGCCTCAGGCAATCCTACCATCATTGCGATATCAACTGCTGATTTAACAATCGGAATAATCTGTGGATAGGCGAGTCCCACATCCTCACAGGCACATACCATAAGACGCCTGCAGGCCGACGGTAAATCACCGGACTCAAGAAGTCTTGCAAGATAATGGAGCGCCGCATCAGGATCAGAGCCTCGCATACTTTTCTGATAAGCAGAAATAATATCATAATGCTCATCGCCATCCCTGTCATAACGGACAGAGCTTTTCTGAACAAGCTCATTTGCAGTATCCATCGTGATATGTTTTTTATCACCCTGCGTTACAGTGGCAAAAAAGCAATTTTCCACACAATTAAGTGCCTTTCTTACATCACCGCCGCAGCCACGCGAAATTTTTTCACACACACCATTCTCAATGTCAAGCGCTAAGCCGTATTCCCCAGACAGGATGTTAAACCCTCTTTTAATAGCAGGAACAATATCATCAGGCTCAATCGGTTTGAATTCAAACACGGTTGAACGTGAAAGAATGGCAGGATAAATATAGAAATAGGGATTCTCCGTAGTGGATGCAATAAGTGTTATCTTGCCATTTTCTATAAATTCCAGCAGACTCTGCTGCTGACGCTTGTTGAAATACTGAATTTCATCAAGATAAAGCAGTATACCATTCGGTGCACTGAAGGTATCAAGCTCCGCCACAATATCCTTAATATCCTGAGTGGATGCAGTTGTGCCGTTCAGCCTGCGGAGGCTCCTGTTCGTAGCATTTGCAATTATGGATGCAACTGTAGTTTTACCCACACCACTGGGTCCGTAAAATATTAAATTCGGAATATCGCCTGATAAAATCAGATTGTAAAGTGCTTTGCCCTCTGACAGCAAATGCCTTTGACCCACAACATCATCAAGTGAAGAGGGGCGTATTCTGTCCGCTAGAGGTTTATTCATCATTTTTCTCCTCAGTCAATTCTCTTTCTGCCTTTGAGTATATACAACCGCAATAATTCTGCCTGTACAGATTAAACTCTTTTGATAGCTCAATAGAACGCTTGTAGCCCTCACGCTTTTTAAAATCAGAAGGCAACCATAGAACTCCATATTTTTCTTCGAGTTCATAGCCGATTTCATTTATCTTCTGTGCATTTTTAAGAGGACTTATCGACAGCGTAGTGCAGAAATAATCAAAGTTCTTCTCTTTTGCAAGGCAGGAAGTTTTTTCAAGTCTTAAGCGGTAGCACCTGAAGCAGCGTTCGCCGCCCTCACGGCATTTTTCATAGCCCTTTGCCGTTTCAAAGAATTCAGCACTGTTGTATTCACAATCAAAAAAGCTGACATTATTCTTTGTTTCAAGACTGTTAATCAGTCTGATCTGCTCAGCCTTTCTTTTTTCATATTCTTTCTGCTCGGAAATATTCGGATTATAATATAATACGGTTATACTGAAATACTTTGACAAATACTCAATTGTATAGCTGGAACACGGAGCACAACAGCTATGCAGTAAAAGAGAGGGCGTAATGTCCTCTCTTTCAATTTTTTGAGTTATTTTATCAAGCATAATCTGATAATTCACTTTATTCATTAGCTCAAATAATTTTTCGGATTTGCACGCTGGCCGTTAAAACGCACCTCAAAATGGCAATGAGGTCCGGTTGAATTTCCGGTTGAGCCGCTCTTTGCAATCTGATCTCCTTTTTTAACACTCTGTCCGTTTGATACAAGAATGGACGAATTGTGACCATAAAGAGTAACAACCGAGCGTCCTCTTGCATCCGTACCATGATAAATCATTACATAATAGCCGTAGCTGTAATCCAGTCGCTTAACAGTAATAACAATACCATCCTGTGCAGCAACAACCTTTGAACCCATTGCGCATGGGAAATCTATTCCACCGTGATATTTGCCTGAAGAGTAATTCGGAAAACCTGCTGAAATACCGGTATGTCCCGGAACAGGATATACCATATTCAGCACTGCGTCAGAGTTTGAATAAACATCCGACTTGCTTACGATGACATCCTTACTTCCGTTCGGTTTTTCAGAAGCAACTGCCGTTGTTACCTCTTCAGGTGATTTAACACCTGAAATCAGTGACTGAATTTCATTTTCAACCTTTTCAATCAGCTCGCTGTCTTCATTTCTGAATTCAGTATATTGCTGATTCTGTGCAGTTAATTCTGCAAAAAGTCTGTCACTCTCTGCTCTGTCAGTAGCAAGAATTACTTTTTTTGATGCAATCTGCTCGCTGTTGCTTTCAATTGTTTTCTGCTTTGCTTCAAGCGATTTTTTCTGATTATCAAGCTTTGACTTGGCATCCTGATACTTTGCAACCTTCTCATCAAGGCCATTCTGCTTTGTAACAATTTCCTTTGTCTTTTCCTGCACTTCCTTCAAAAGCTCTGTATCGCTCTTAGACACAGACTTTATCATTTCATACCTCGTCAAAAAGCTTGAAATATCATTGCTGGTGAGAAGTGCAGAAAGTATGTTATAATCTCCGCTTATGTACATAACCCTGAGGCGCATACAATATGCCTCGTATACGCTCTGGAATTTCTTTTCTAATTTATCCAGTTCCTTCCTGGTTTTCATAACCTCATCGGAAAGAACCTTCAGTTCCTTTTCATTTTTATCTATTGAAGGCTTGAGCTTGTCAATATCCTTTTGAATATTGGTATTCTGCTCTTCAAGAAGTGTGAGCTGTTCATTGATATAGCCGATTTTCTGATCTAAGGTGTCAATATATTCGGCAGTACCCTTTGAACTTTTTTCAAGCTCTGCAAGTTTCTTTTCAGCCTCATCCAGATTTTTCTGAAGCTCCTTCTGCTGATCTTCAAGAAGTTTCTGAGCCTCTTCCTTTGTTATCTTTTTTTCATCTTTATTTGTTGTACTCTCATCATGCTCTGTAGCTGTGGCAGATGTTGATGCCGATGTACTGCTGTTATCTTCCGTAGACTCTGCTTCCTGTGCAAACACAACTGTCTGAGTGAATGTGCAAATCACAAGAATAAGAGCCATTATCAGCGAAAGAAATTTTGTCTTCAATTTTAAAACCCCTTTCACAATCAAGGTAAATAATTAGTTGGGTTTACACAATCGCTATAGCTTGCAGTAGGTGTTCTCACCTCAAAATGGCAATGAGGTCCTGATGAATTACCTGTTGAGCCGCTCTTTGCAATTATCTGTCCTTTGCTTACACGCTGACCCTCAGACACCAGTCTTGAAGAATTATGTGCATAAAGGGTATATACATATTGTCCTGCAGAATTTTTCTTATCATGCATAATAACAATATATCTTCCGTAGCTGTGATATCCGCCGCCGGTATAACTGCAGGAGCACCTGCCGTTACTATGACTTGTAATATCCTTTGAAATAATCACTACACCCGACTCAGCAGCTACAACATTCGAGCCGGATGAACAAGCAAAGTCAACACCCGTATGACCAACGTAACCTGCACTGCCGTAGGCTGTTGTTATCCTTGTCTGTGAAGGTACCGGATAAGTCAGGCTCAGCCTGTTTGACGATGTGGAGGTTGTTGTCTTTTTGGTTGTAGTCGGCTTTGTGGTAGATGGTTTTTTCTCCGTCTCGCCGTCAGCATCTGTAGTTGCGTGCTTTTTAGTCGTTGTAGTTGTAGTGGTGGTTGTAGTAGTCGTTGTTTTATTCTGCTCCTCCATCTGCTGGATATATTTTTCAGCAGCGGCTTCAATTTCACGGTTAATTTCAGCCAGATCAGCCTCGTCCTGATGTCTGAATTCACTGTAATTCTTTGTGTCCTCCTGAAGCTTCATGAGGAGATTGTCCGCCTCGCTTCTTTCACTTTCATAATCCTTCTGCTTGTCTGTGAACGCAAGCTGCTGTTTTTCCAAATCCTTAATCGTCTTATTAAGAATATTCTTTGTTGCATCCAGTGCATTCTGATTATTTATGAGGCTGTCCTTTTTATCGTTGAGCGTTTTCTGCGTGCTTTCAAGCTCCTCTCCCTCTGTTTTAATGGTTTCCAGAAGTAGCTTATCCTGCTGAGAAACACGGCGAATCATCTCAATTCTTGTCATAAGAGTGGATATGTCTTTACTGGTAAGCAGAGCTTCGAGTATCGTCATATTTCCGCTGATATACATTGCTCTTGCTCTTTGACCATACATTTCATAGGACACATCAAATTTTTCTTTGAGCACCTTACTCTCCTTAGACAGCTCATCAATCTCTGTTTTTAAAGATGCTATATTTTTTTCGTTGTCGGAATACTGTCTTTCAAGAGTTGTAATTTTATTTTTCGAGGTTGCCATTTCCTCCTCAGAAAGCTTCAGCTGGTTATCCATATACCTGATTTTTTCATCCAGAGCAGTGATATACTCCTCCGTATCCTTTGACTGAGCCGCCAAATCATCAAGCTTTTTATTAACCTCCTTAAGCTGCTGCTCAAGGTATGCCTGCTTTTCCTCGTTGGAAAGGCTCTCATAATTACTATCATATTCAGCACCGTTCACCGGCAGAACCATATGCGGTGCAGATGCTCCTATAAAAAAGCATAAAGCCAACAAAACAGGCAATACCTTGAAAATTAGCTTTGACCGTTTCATTGACTTCACTCCTAAATTAAATTATTTTTAATTCTTAATTACAGATAATTAAGAGGATTAACCTGACTTCCGTTTACACGAACCTCAAAATGACAATGAGGTCCGGTTGAGTTGCCTGTAGAACCACTCAGAGCAATAACCTGTCCGGCTGATACATTCTGACCAACACTAACAAGTATCTGACTGTTATGTGCATAAAGTGTTGAAAGTCCATCACCATGATCAATCATAACGTGATAACCATAGCTGTAATTTAAGTACTTAACAAGAATAACTCTTCCGCTTGCTGCTGCATAGACATTTGAGCCTGTGGATACAGGGAAATCAATACCACCGTGATATCCGCCGCTGTTATAATATGGGAAGCCCGCTGAAATAGAACGGCTGTCGGTAGGATAACCAAGTTGTCCTGAACCGGAGCCCGTTGACCCGCTGATTGAACCGCCGCCGCTTGAAGCACTTGCAGCCGCAGCGCGGATTGCATTCTCAACCTCACGAAGCTGTTCTTCGTTCGTCTCAATAGCCTCAAGATATTCAGAGGTCTGAGAGGAAAGTTCTCTCATTACTGCATTACATTCTGCTGCTTCTTTATCGAGCTCACTTTTTGAGGTATCAATTTCGCTGATTTTACTCTGAAGTGATTTTTTATCGGTTTCGAGATTTTCCTTATCGTCATTAAGCTCGTTTCTTTTAACCTCGAGTTCCTGCTTCTGTGACTCGATTTCCTCCATTTTCTTCATAAGATCATCAAGGATACGGCTGTCCTGCTGTGATACGGATTTTATCATCTGAGAACGAGTGAGCATTGCACTCATATCAGGACAGGTAAGTAAAACCTCAAGCGTTGAAGCAGAGCCTGAAACATACATAGCTCTGAGTCTCTGACAATAAAGCTCATAGCTTTCGTCAAATTCAGCCTGCTTTTTATCAATTTCCTGTTGTGCTTTGATAAGCTCATTTTCAGTCTTTGTTATCTTCTGCTGAATGGCATCAATTTCTGCCTGAAGAGCATCTCTTTCATCATGAAGGGTATCAAGCTTATCCTGCAACAAACTTATTTTTGACCTTAAAACACCCAAGTATTCCTCAGTTTTCTTTTTTTCTGCGGAAAGTTCATCTATATGGCCTTGAGCCTCATCTATTTCATCCTGGATTTTTTCTCTTCTATTTCTTAATTCAGATGTGCTGGCAGCCTGCGTTGTCACTCCGAACGAAAAAGATGTAACTGCAAATACCAGACACATCAGCAAAGAAAGTATTTTGCTTTTTGATTTAAACATTACTAATTTCACTGCCTTCTTTATTAAGATACTTTCTCATCGTTACGAGAGAGCCGCCCACACCGCAAACAATACCGATAAGAATAAATACACCCAGCATAGGAAGTGCATAATCTGCAAATGTAATTGCACTGAGTTTCAATTCTGCAAACAAATCGCCGAACTGCGTAATTGCCAGCTCGTAAAGTCCCCATACAAGTCCCAGTGATATCGCACCGGAAAGGACACCGAGTATCATACCCTCAACCACAAACGGAAATCTTACAAAGCTGTTTGTTGCACCAACTGATTTCATAATGCTGATTTCAAGGCGTCTGCTGTAGACGGTAAGCTTGATTGTGTTTGAAATAATGAAAAGTGAAATCAAGAACAGTACAGCTACGATAACAATAGCAATTACGGAAATTCCCTGACGTATTGCAACAAGCTTTTGTGCCAGGTCCTTGTTTTCACGGATAATATCCACATGGTCCAGGCCGTTCAGCTCTTCAACCGTTTTATCAAATTGGTCAAGGTTAGCTACTGTAACCTTGTATGCGTTGGGAAGAGGAATATCTGAGCTTACATCTTTAAAGAACTCTGCTTCGGCAGCACCCATTGTTGAAAGCTGTTCCTCCCAAGCAACCTCTTTTGATACAAATTCAACCTCTTTAATATTATCAAGAGCATATATCTGATTTTCCATATCTGTAATCTGATCCTGAGTTGTTTCATCCTCAAGATAAACCATTACAACATTTTCTTCCTCAATTCTTTCAAGAAGAGAATCAATATTAAGGAAAACCATAGCCGCTGAACCGATAAGCACCAGACAGCTCATAAGAACACAGATTGATGCAAGTGACATCATTCTGTTTGTCCACACATTGCGAAACCCCTCTTTGGTGAGGTATCTTAAACTTGAACCTGTCATTATTCCTCACCTCCTGCTTGATTGTTATCAGAAGAAACAACGTCCTCAAGATTATCAAAAATATCGTCAAGCCCTGCCTTGTCAATGGACACATTCTCCTCAAAGAAGAACATATCCGTATCCTCCTTAGGCGTTGAGCTTTCAAACTGTGCATGAGTAGGATCAGGCGTATCAGATACAACCTCACCGTTTTTGATAACGATAACCCTTCTCTGGAAAGAACGTACAAGGTCGTGCTCGTGCGTTACCATAATAACCGTTGTACCTGCATTATTAATCTTTGTAAGCAGACCTACAATTTCATGGCTCATTTCAGGGTCAACGTTACCGGTAGGCTCGTCCGCAATAATCACCTTAGGATTATTGACAAGAGCTCTCGCCAGTGAAACTCTCTGCTGCTCACCGCCTGAAAGCTCATTAGGCATAGATCTTGCCTTCTGTGAAAGTCCTACAAGCTGGAGAATATACGGAACTCTCTTACGGATTTCCTTTTCCTTTGCGCCGATAACTCTCATTGCAAAGGCAACATTATCATATACGGACATTTTCGGAATCAAGCGGAAATCCTGAAAAACAATACCCATATCACGTCTGTAATACGGCACCTTTCTTTTCTTTAAAGTAGCGGAAGAATATTCATTAAAAATAATCTCTCCTTCAGTCGGCTTTTCCTCGTGCATAATAAGCTTTAAAAATGTACTCTTACCTGCACCTGATGAACCTACAACAAAAACAAATTCGCCGTCTTCAATTTTAATATTAACATTTGAAAGAGCGTGCGTACCATTGCTGTCATAGACCTTTGATACGTTTCTGAATTCAATCACAGTTTTTACCTCTTATACTCAATACGATTTACAAAATTACAAAAATGGCATAATTCTGCACTTTGATATACATTTATATAATATATCAACTTATATAATAAATCAACCCTTTTTTGTTACTCTTTTGTAAACAAAAAATTTCCATAACATAAAAAGCTGTATCTGAAGAAGTTCAGATACAGCTTTGATATCGGAATTATTAATATTTAATCGGACTGGAAGCAAGGTACTTATTAACCATAAGAGCTACCTTAAATACAATAGCATCATCAAATTCTCTTAAATCAAGACCTGTGAGCTTTTTGATTTTTTCAAGTCTGTAAACAAGCGTATTTCTGTGAACAAAAAGCTTACGTGAAGTCTCTGAAACGTTAAGATTATTTTCAAAGAATTTCTGTATTGTAAACAATGTTTCCTGGTCAAGGGATTCAATTGAACCGCGCTTAAATACTTCCTTAAGGAACATATCACAAAGTGTGGTCGGCAACTGATATATAAGACGTGCAATACCCAGATTTTCATAGCTGATTATGGTCTTTTCCGTGTCAAACACCTTACCGACCTCAAGGGCAACCTGAGCCTCTTTAAAGGAATGAGCAAGCTCCTTAACACCTGTAACGCAGGTACCAATTCCGATAACAGCGTTGAAATAAAACTCAGAAAGCAGAGTATCATTTATGGAACGAGCAAGCTTTTCAAGGTCCTTACTGTCAACGTTCGGCCTTACCTCTTTTACAAGGGCAATATCGCTTTCATTTACGTTGATTACAAAATCTTTTGTTTTATCAGGGAAGAAATTCTGAATAATATCAAATACAGATATTTCAGTCTCCTGTGTGGTACGGATTAAAAATACAACTCTTGTCGCATCATTATTGAAATGAAGTTCCCTTGATTTTATATAGATATCACCAGGAAGAATATTATCAAGAATAACATTTTTAACAAAGTTGGAGCGATCAAATTTCTCATCATTATTCTGCTTAATCTGGTCAAGTGCAACAGCAATAATCTGTGAATACTTACGGCTTAACTCATCTACTCCGTCAACAAACACTGCATATTCAGGACGGATTAAAACATCAAATGTTGTATAAGTTGAATTATCAACACAGGTCTGCGTACCACTGAATACACCACCGGTAATTACGCCCTTGCGCACCTCGCCGATAATTCCAAGATCACTGCAGGCGATTACTGTACCTGTTTCATCAACAACACCGATTGTCCTGTCAACCGCTTCACGCATTTGATTTATTATACCTTGAAATAATCTGTTTGGCATTTTATCCACCTCTCTTAAGTAAAAAGCAAAGCCGTTACAGCACAAAATTGCACAAAAAACAATAACTTTACTTGTTCATATTATACAAGAGAGTTCACCATATTGCAACTATTTTAACAAAAAAATTTATATTTTTTGTAACAGTTGCATAAACAAATTCCGGATACACAATATATAGTAAAATCGGACAATAATCACCATATTTATAGTAATCTGCCATTTTCAATAAGCTGCAATTCGCTGTCACTAAGGTATCTGCACTCTCCCTCAGCCAGAGAATCATCCAGTTCCAGTGCACCCATTTTTATCCTTTTCAGCTCTAAAACAGTAATTGAATATTTCAGAAACATTCTTTTTATCTGATGATACATCCCCTGCTTTATCGTTACCTGTGCAATCCTGTTTTCTTCATCAAGAGCCTTTATTTTCGCAGGCATACATACATCGTTTTTAAGCTCAATACCCTTTTCAAAAGCTTTAACAATATTTTCGTCAAAAGGCTTGTCCAATACGGCAATATATGTCTTCGGAATATGATTTTTGGGACTTAAAATCCTGTGGGCGAAATCGCCATCGTCCGTGATAAGCATAAAACCGGTTGTGTCCTTATCGAGTCTGCCGGCAGGGAAAAGGTTTTTCCTTTTCATCTCCTGCGGCAGAATGTCAACAACCGTCTTTTCACTTCTTCCCTCAGATGCCGATATAACACCCTTAGGCTTATTCATCATTATGTAGACAAACTTATTGTACTGTACCGGATTGCCGTTAAAGGAAATTACATCCTTCTTCTCGTCAACCTTAGCACTGATATTATTTACAGCTTTTCCGTTGACTGCAATAAGACCTTTTCTGATATAGCTCTTTGCATCATTGCGTGACACATTAAGAGCAACCGATATCACCTTGTCAATTCTTTCCATTACTCACCGTTAAATCCTACGAGAAAGCCGTTTTCAGCAGAAGTATTGCACAAATCACCGCCGATGAGCACACCGTCGCACACCAGCATATCGGCAACGATTCCCTCTTTTGACTTCTCATAATTCTTTATTGTATAGGTATAAAGCGTCACCTTGCGTCCCTTATACTCCGTTAAATCAAAGCCCTGATTCATCTGTACCTCGTTATAGTCAGAATACACCTGATTCCAACTTTGAGGTATTGTCAGCATTTTTTCCTCAAATTCCTCTTCGGTTTCCCAGCCGAACGTAGCAAGATAATTTCGTCTTTCCTCATCTGTTGACGCACTGATAACAGCGGAAACACTTTTGCTTTCCACCATATGATTCGACACAAAGGTCAGAATAATAACCAGTACACCCGTTACAGCCAGAACAATCCCGAAAATCATTTTCGGCTTTAATTTCAAAGTTAACATTTTCATAAGATATCACCTACAAAATATCTTATGATTAAAAATCAGACAATATAATCTTTTATTGTATCTAAAAAAGAAATTTCTGCCGTACAGTCAAGGAACAGACCCTGCTCAATATATTCCTCACTGTGAATAACGCCAGTATTTCTTATTTTCGCAGCCAATCCTGCTTTATCAAACGGCAGAAGAAGATTAACCCTTTTCCTTGTTTGGGGCAGTGCTTTTTCAATTGCAAGCATCAGATCGTCAATACCCATACCTGTCTGTGCACTGATTTTCACGCACAGGCTGTCACTGTAAGGATATGTTATATCCTCAATATTTTCTGCAATATCACATTTATTAAACACATTGATTACCGGAACATCAATGATTCCGCCGTCAAAAAGTGATTCAAGTATGCGGTTGGTCGTTTGAATATGATTATGACATTCTTCACTTGATGCGTCACACACATTGAGAATGACATCAGCGTATGTTGCCTCCTCAAGCGTTGAACGAAAGGCATCAACCAGCTGATGCGGAAGCCGGCTTATAAATCCGACAGTATCAACAATCATAATCTGCTGACCGTCAGGCAGATAAAGCTTTCTTGCCGTAGGGTCAAGCGTTGCAAAAAGCTTATCCTCCTGAAGAACACCTGCATCCGTCAGCCTGTTCATAAGTGTCGATTTGCCTGCATTGGTATAGCCTACTATGGCAGCCACCTGCACACCGTTTTTCTGTCTTCTCTGATGCTGCATATCGCGTCTTCGCTTTACATCATCCAGCTCATTCCTGATATACTGAATTTTTCGTCTGATATGACGCTTGTCCGTTTCAAGCTTTGTTTCACCGGGTCCTCTTGTTCCTATGCCACCACCAAGACGTGACAAGCTTGTGCCCTTGCCTGTAAGACGCGGAAGAGAATATTTAAGCTGCGCAAGCTCAACCTGGAGCTTACCCTCCTTAGACTGTGCCCTGCCTGCAAATATATCCAGTATCAGCGTTGTTCTGTCAACCACTCTTGTGTCAGTGGCATTTTCAATATTACGCACCTGAACAGGAGAAAGCTCGCCGTCCGCAATAATGATATCAATCTCATTATTCTCGCAGAACTCGGTGATTTCCTGCAGTCTGCCCTTACCTACAAAGGTAGCACCCTCAACCGTATCACGCTTTTGTATCATCTCGCCGACTACCTCTGCACCTGCAGTGGCGGTCAACTCACACAGCTCCTGCATGGACACCTGTGCATCATAATCACCTGTATCCACTGCAATTAAAAGAGCCTTTTCCTGTTTTTCTTCATTTACTAAACCTAAAGCCATATAATCACTCAAAATTATTTATTAACAAGTGTCTGTAAAACCTTGTTTGCAATGGGACCTGCAGTCTGTGAACCTGAATTACCCTTTTCGACCATAACAACAAAGGCATATGGATTCTTATCATCGTCCATAAAGCCGACAAACCACGCGGTGTTATTTGAATTAATTTCATCAATCTGTGCAGTACCTGACTTTGCACACAGATTCAGCCCCTCATAGTTATAATCGCCGTACTGCTCCTCAACATTATATCTTAACATAGATTTTATTTTGCCTGCTGTATCGGAATCAAGCAGCTCTGTCTCACGTTTTGTAAAATTGAAATCAAGAGCCTTGCCTGCTTTATTTGCAAAGGAGTTTACCAAATTGTACGAAACGGCTCTGCCGTCATTTGCAATAGCACCTACGAGCCTGAGCATAACAATAGGGGGTATACGTGTGTCACCCTGTCCGATTCCTGTCCAGCCGATATAATCATCGGCATCTCCCTTTTCAAGGAAAAATCTGCCGTTTTCTGAAATAATATCCCCGCTTACGGTAACATTTGAGGTAAGTCCAAGCTGCTGTGCAGTCTTTGCCAGCTTTTCAGGACCAAGCTCAATCGCAATCTGAGCAAATGCAGAGTTGCAGGATTTCGCCAATGCATCCTTGAAATTCAGTTCACCGTGATACGCATTACACTCAATCGGTGTGCCCTTGCCCGGATCATATTCGCCCACACAGTCAAATGTTCTTTCATAAATATCAGGTATATTTTCAACAGCACAAATTGCCGTAACAATTTTAAAGGTTGAACCGGGAGTATAAAGTCCTGATAAAAGGCGGTTCATATAGGCACCCTCGTAATACGGATTGGTATCAATATCCGACGGCTTGTTCTGAACATCATAGCTCGGAATTGACACCATACATACAATGTCACCTGTCTTATAATTCACCACACCTACACAGCCTGCTTTATAATCGGACAAAGCCTCATATGCCACATCACATACATCTGCATCAAGTGTCAGCTCCATATCATTTGAGCCGCCGTTTGCCGCACTGTAAATGCCTGTCAGCAGATTATATCCTGTAAGCTTGGCTTCATAAACATTCTGAACACCGCTTGAAATAAAGCCTGCTGTATCACCTACAGCGTGAAGTGTTGCCTTTCTTGTGGTGATGGAATCATTATACTCTCTCTGTCCGTCAACCGTTTCTGCAAGACTTCTGCCGTTACAATCGGTAATCTTGCCTGCACCTGTGAGCTCACCGTTATAATAAACGTGGCTGTTATACGGCTTCATTACCCACTGATTCCCCTGCGTTACAAGGCTATAAGTAAGAAATCCGAGACCGCCTAAAAAGGCAATAACAAGAACAAGGAGGAAAAGTCCCCTTCGTGTAATCATTTTCATTTCTTCTTTACACCTCCGAGATAATTGTAGGTACGCACGTCAGACGCTTTGATAAACGCAAGCACCGCCCAGCAGCTGAGCATAGAGCTGCCGCCCTGACTTACAAACGGAAGTGTTACACCTGTAAGGGGCAGAACATCTGTAATACCGAAAATATTAAGGGCTGTCTGGAACAGGAGCATACCTGCACCTGCCACCGCCGAAATAGAATAGAAGGCAGACCTTGCCGCAATGGAGTTCACCAAAGCGGAAACCGCGATTGCCACAAAGGAAAGCACTAAAACGATACCGAACAAGAAACCCCATTCCTCACAGATAATGCCGAAAACATCATCTGTTGTAGTAAGATAATTGTCAAAATAATACCTGATGTTGCCGTTGCCGATACCCATACCCAGCAGACCGCCTGAGGCTATACCTGTTAAAATATGCGTCTGCTGATAGCCTTTGCCGTATGGGTCCTCCCATATATGGCGGTAGGCTGAAAATCGTGCAGTAACATAGGATCTGTATTTGATAACAATTGCACCGCCGATACCTGCCGACGAAACTGCAAGACCGATTGTTTTAAAATCACCTGAATTCATAAAGGCAATAATCAGGAATGTGATAAAGAAAATCAGTGCTGTACCAAAGTCGCGGATAAGAATAAGTGCACCCACACAGACAACGGAAAATGCAATGAATTTAATGATATTTTTTGAGGTCTGTATCTTCTCAAGTGTAGCTGCACCCACAAAGATAAACGCAACCTTTACAAATTCCGACGGCTGAACTGTGAAACCGCCGATTTCAATCCAGTTCTGTGCACCATGCTTCACCTTACCGATAACCAGATTTATAACGAGCAGCACCAACGCGGCAATTGCCACTGGCAGTCTCAGCTTCATACAAAGGTCAACATCACCTAAGATGAACACTAAAATCGTATAACCGACAACACCGCAAACTGCGATAAGCAGCTGTTTAAAGCAGGAATCAGGGTCAACCGAACCGATAACTGCAAGCCCCACACCTGTTAAAAAGAATGCGATGAACTCCAGCTCAAAATTACGCCTGTGGAGTGCTGTATAAAACACAGTTACATAAACCCATTCCAGTGCAATAAAAATACCCATTGATACAAGCATTTTTACCGAAAGGCTATCCCCTGCCGCAGCCGCACTGTAGCCTGTAAAGGCCTGAAATACTGTTAAAAGCAGCAGCATAGCAAAGTTGTTTATAGGCTTGATATGAGGCACCTTTTTTGCTTTGCTCTTTACTTGATTTGCCATAAGGTCACACCTCCGTTACTTTTCATAGAATATGAACACACGATCACCAAAGGTAATCAGATCCTCGTCGAATATAAGCTGCGGCTGAGAAATAAATCTGCCGTTGAGCTTTGTGCCGTTGTGGCTGTTCAGGTCAGACAGTGCCCAGCCGTGTGATGTAAGGTGAATTCTTGCATGCTCACCGCTTACGGTATCAAGCTTAATCTGAATGTCACATTTTTCCCCTCTGCCGATAAGAACATCTTTCTTTCTGAGGTATATCGGTCTGTGCGTTTTAACATCAACCAAAACGGCATAAGCCACATTGCTGCTCCTCTGATTCAGCTCCGTTGCCGCTGTTCGCATCTGACTTTTCGATTCTGAAGAAACAGCTTCGGCACATAGGAACTTGAGATTTGTTGAGCCGATTGTTATTACATCACCGTCGGCAATTACACCCTTGCCGTCAATTTTTTCACCATTCACCTCAACACCTGTTTTGGAAAAGGTATCCGTTATCGTCCAGTCCTTACGCTTTTTGGCAATCACAGCGTGAAAGCGTGAAATATCAGGTGTTGTTAAAACAATATCATTTGACTTGCTTTTTCCGATAGAGGTTTCCCAGCGGTCAATATCAATAATCGAACCGCTTTCCTGGTCCACAAGCTGAGCCAGCTTATGAAGTCTCGGCCTGTTCCTGAAAAGAGATATGATACAGGTTGCAAGAATTATAACCGCAAGTATAGGCAGAACATATCTTAACGAGCTAACCATAACAGCATTTATTTTATCCATGCTTGTCACTCCTTGTACATTATATAGAATTAAAGCTTATTTGGTATATTAATAAAATACTTTTATTATGAATAAAAGTCAAGAAAGTATTGAATTTGTTTACATTTTATCTTATACTAAAAATAACATTACAGAAAAGGATGAAAACTATGAGTATAAAAAAATCTGTTTTTGGTACGCTGAAAAGCGGTGAAACAGTTGACCTTTACACAATCACAAATAAAAACGGTGCATATGTATCACTTATGACACTCGGCGGAGGTATTCAGTCACTGAATATTCCTGATAAAGACGGACATCTCGGTGACGTGGTATTAGGCTTTGACGAGCCTGAATATTACGTTGACCCTGACTTGGGATATCAGGGACTCCTGGTAGGCAGATATGCAAACCGTATCCGTAATGCAAAATTCACAATGGACGGTGTAGAATACAACACACCGCAGAATCAGGGAACATGGACCCTGCACGGCGGAGGACGTTTCAGCTTTAACATCTGGCAGGTGGAAGAAACAAGTAATGATTCCGTTACGTTTTCCTTCTTCTCCCCTGATATGCAGGACGGATTTCCGGGTAATTTCAAGCTTACGGTGAAATATACCTTTACCGATGATAATACACTGCGTCTGGAATACACAGTTCTTTCTGATAAAAAGACTGTTGCAAATCCGACCAACCACTCCTATTTCAACCTTTCCTGTGACGGCAGCAAAACCATTGAAGATCATCTTCTTCAGATTAACGCGGATTACTTTACCGAAACAGATGATTCACAGTTGCCTACAGGTGAGCTTGGCGAGCTCAAGGGCACAATGATGGACTTTTCCGAAATGCATAAAATCGGTGACAGAATTGATGAACCCTTCAGAGCTATTATTGACGGAATCGGCTACGATAATAACTATTGTCTTTATAATAAGGAAATCGGCAAACTGGCTCAGGCTGCAATCCTTGCTGATGAAACCTCAGGCAGAAAAATGGAAGTATGGACAGATTTACCCGGTGTTCAGCTTTACTGCGGCGGCTGGCTTGCAAAGGACGGCAATCCGGGCAAAAAGGATTCCCCTGTTACATACAGACGCGGAGCCGCACTTGAAACACAGTTCTACCCTGACTCAGTAAATCACGAGAATTTCCCATCCAGATATGTTGAGGCAAACGAGGAATTTAAAACAACTACAGAATTCAGATTTTCGATACTATAGAATACAAATATCAAGAAGGTATAAAATTGAAAAAAATAATCTCAACAGCAATTGCGGTTATCCTGCTGATAGGTATAACAGCAGGCATTTCCTTTGAAATATATGCAGGCAGTATGCCAAAAACCTCAATTACTAAAATAACCGCCCTTGAGGAAAGCTTTAAGGTTGAAATGAAAAAGGCTGATAAAGTCACAGGCTATCAGGTGCAGTATTCAACCTCATCAAAATTCACTAAAAAAACCACAAAAGCAGTCAAAACACTGAACACATATTCTGCACCAAAGAATCTGAAGGGCAATCAGAAATATTACGTCAGAGTAAGAACGTACAAAACCAGTAACAAAAAGACGTATTATTCAGGCTGGAGCGCCTCAAAGTCAGTAACCACCAAAAACAAAATTGCTTTGCAGAAGCTGACGGTAACACCTGCATCGGCAACAATAACCACAGGTAAAACCCTGCAGCTTAAAACAGCACTTACACCGAAAAACACCAGCTATAAAAAGTTAAAATTCACCTCTTCGGACACGAAAATCGCAACCGTTTCACAAAGAGGCGTGGTAAAGGGTCTTAAGGCAGGCAAGGTGCAGATTACAGTCAGAGCACTTGAAACCAATAAAAAGGTTGTTGTTAACGTTACGGTTAAAAAGCCGTATGTTGCAGTCAAGAGTATCGAGATAACAAACAAAAAGGGTCTTACTCTTGAGGACGGAAAAACGCTTAAAATGGCAGCAAAAATCACACCTGCCAACGCAACAGATAAAACGATTGTTTGGAAATCGAGTGATAAATCAAAAGCAACAGTTGATGCAAAAGGTAATGTCACCGCTCTGCGTTCCACAGAATTTGTGGAGATCACTGCTTCTACAAAGGACGGCAAGGTCAAAGCAAGCTACATGCTTAAAATCTCAAGAAAAAGCGGATATCTTACAAAGTCCGATCTTGACAAGCTGAATCTTTCGGGCGTGAATAATCTTATGATTGTTGCTCACCCTGATGATGAAACCTTCTGGGGAGCAGGACACATTCTTAATGGTAAATACCTTATCGTGTCCCTGACGAATGGCTTCCACCAGGACCGTGTAAAGGATTTCAACAGTGTTATCAAACGCTACGGTGACGACAAGGGAATTATTCTTTCATACCCTGATACACGCAGATATCTGTACACTGCCGACGGAAAATACAACGGCTATGAAACGGATATGTGGTCAACCTGTAAATCCGGTATGGAGGCAGATATAAGCCTGCTGCTCAATTACAAAAAGTGGGATACTGTTGTAACCCACAATCCTGACGGTGAATACAACAAATATCATCATCAGCAGGTCAGCTCACTTGTTACAAAATGTATTGATAAAAGCAAAAATGCAAAAACAGATTTGTATTATTTCGGCCATTATTACGGGGCAAATACGGTAATAAAAGACCCTAAAATAAGCAAAAAGAATTTGCGTATGAAGGAGCAGATTATACAGATGTATCTCCCTACCGCACAGGGTGCATACGATGCCTTCAAGCATATGCTGCCTTATGAAAACTGGATACTCAGGCAGGATTGGTAATAAAAACAGAGCAGATAAGAATAAATCTTATCTGCTCTGTTTTTGGTTTATAAAGACTTTTTATATTTCCAGAATTGGTATGCAAATATTGAAAATAAAATCAAGTATAATACAGCTAAAACAACATACACATAATAAAGAATTTTAGAATGTGTATTATTCTGCACAAATATCTGCGGCAAAATCACACATAAAAACATAAAAATCAGCGGAATAATTCTTCCTTTAAATACTCTTTTCATCATATCCAGCCTTGAAGTGTCATCACAGAAAATCTCTTCATCCTGATTCTGCATCTGTGCAACAGGCTTTCTGAAATAGCTGTAGCCAACATAATCCTGCATATATTCCCAGCCGCAATCGCTGAACAGTTGCACATATTCACTCTTATGATTAATACCATCAGGATTGAAATCAAGCTGATATTTAACATCCTCAGGCTCGCATCTTTCAAAATGATAACAGCATAACCAATCCAGCTTTTTAAATTTCCATCCGTTATTATGCTGACTGCGTAAATAATCCTGCTCCTGTTTCCACTGTACAATATTGAAAAATCTCACGCTTATTTTTTTATCTTTCATCTCAGAAACCCTCCGTAATATTTCTATGCATTCGCTTGACTCTTTTTATCTCAAGTTCAAGCACCTGCCGGCCCAGATCCGTGATAATATATATTTTTCGTTTATTTTCTTCACGGACAAAACGTATCAAGCCATCCTTTTCCATTTTTGAAAGACTGCCGTACATCGTTCCGGGACTTATGATGACTTCACCGTCTGTGAGCTTTTCAACCTGCTGCACAATACTGTATCCGTGTGCCTCTTCACGCAGGCACATAAGGATATAAAACCCTGTTTCGGTCATCGGCACATACACCTTTTTTATATGTGAATCCATTTTATTTTCTCCGTTAATCAATAAATCGCACCGCTATATATCGCACTGCAATGCATAGTATAGCACTGCGATATATATTTGTCAATAAAATTATATTGCTTTTACAATAATTTCGGTCACTGCAACCAATAGTTGCACAATTTGATACTAAAATGTATAGCAATGGCAGGCAATATCTGTTATCATTTATATGAGGTGATAAGATGACAAAGGAAACAGCAAACAGGCTTTTTCAGTACAGAAAAGCAAACGGATATTCACAGGAGGAGCTTGCCTCAAAAATAGGTGTATCACGTCAGGCTATATCAAAATGGGAACGAGGAGAGAGCAGCCCTGATACGGATAATCTGATTACACTTGCAAGACTCTATAATATAACCATAGATGAATTAATCAACGGCACGGATGAGCCTGAAAGGACAACAGCAACCGAAGATACGGAGCAGACGGTTGAGGCGCCATATGAGGAAAAGAAAGAACAGCCAAAGGTCAGCTTTGTAAACGGTATTCACGTTCACGACGGAAAGGATAAGGTTGACATTTCCTTTTCAGGGATTCACGTTGAAACAAAAAAAGGTGAAAGCGTTCATATCGGTGCAAGCGGTGTGGAGGTTGACGGAATAGACGAGGACTATATTTTCAAGCGTAAGCCGTCCTGGACAAGTGCAGTTCTCCCATTTACTGTAATCATAGCATATTTAATTATCGGCTTTACCTTTGAAAAGGGCTGGGCAACCGGCTGGCTGCTGATTTTTCTGATACCAATTATCGAATCCTTCATTGCAGCAGTTAAAACGAAAAATCCGTCTGCATTTGCATATCCGGTATTCGTGATAGCCGCTTATCTGACAGTAGGCATGCTGATGAGCATATGGCATCCGACATGGATCATCTTTTTAACAATACCGATATATTACGTAATTTCCAATGCTATAACGCAAAAGAAAAAAGAAAAAGAGCAATAACAAAGCAAACCGTGAACATTTTGTTCGCGGTTTGCTTTGTTTGTTATGAGAAATATTGTAGGGAAGTGCTGCTTTGCGCCACAATAGCGTTACAATCGTGTCGCAATGGCACCTCTATTGTAATGCATACAGTATTACCGATGTTATATATAATTGTATTGGTGATTGTATGAAACAATTTAAAATTCCATCCATTCCCTCCACAACATCTAAAAGCATCCGTTTTCCTAACGATGTGATTGAAAATGTTGAAAAAGCAATTCAAGGAAAAAATTGCACATTCACTGCATTTGTTGTTGAGGCAGTAAGAACTACTCTTGAAAATTTGGAAGAATAAAATGTGAAATAAAAAATTTTGAAAACATCATCTACCTTCTATGTTAAATTTGGAATATGAAGTGTAATTTTCTATAAACATATATTTTTTTATATTTATTAAGCACATTAATTGATGTACACTTATTCAAAAGATACTCTTTTTACAAATATATGTATATTGAGTTATTGCATTTTATCTGAATTTGACGTAGTTAACAACAAATCCCCTGCAGGTCCAATGATTTGCAGGGGATCATTTTATGCAAAAAAAAACGGCTTGGAAAAACCAAGCCGTTCATTATTTATTCCGGTATCTATTAACCAAGCTCAGCAAAGTACTTGATAGTTCTTACCATCTGTGATGTGTAAGAATTCTCGTTGTCGTACCAAGAAACAACCTGAACCTCGTAGAGATCGTCAGCGATCTTAGCAACCATTGTCTGAGTAGCATCAAAGAGTGAACCATATCTCATACCGATGATGTCGCTGGAAACGATTTCTTCAGTGTTGTATCCGAAAGACTCTGTAGCAGCAGCCTTCATAGCAGCGTTGATGCCTTCCTTAGTAACGTCTGCGCCCTTAACAACAGCTGTAAGGATTGTTGTAGAACCTGTTGGAACAGGAACTCTCTGTGCAGAACCGATGAGCTTGCCGTTGAGTCAGGAATAACAAGACCGATAGCCTTAGCAGCACCTGTTGAGTTAGGAACGATGTTAACAGCAGCAGCTCGTGCACGACGAAGGTCACCCTTTCTCTGAGGACCGTCAAGAGTCATCTGATCGCCTGTGTAAGCGTGGATAGTGCTCATGATACCGCTCTGGATAGGAGCATAATCGTTAAGAGCCTTAGCCATAGGAGCAAGGCAGTTTGTTGTACAAGAAGCAGCAGAGATAACTGTATCTTCAGCTGTAAGATCTTCTTCGTTTACGTTGTAAACGATTGTAGGAAGATCGTTGCCTGCCGGAGCAGAAATAACAACCTTCTTAGCGCCGGCGTCGATATGAGCCTGAGCCTTGTCCTTAGAGCAGTAGAAACCTGTGCACTCGAGAACAACGTCAACGCCGATTTCGCCCCAAGGAAGCTCAGCAGCGTTAGCCTTAGCATAAATCTTAATCTCTTTACCATCTACGATGATTGAATCATCTGTAGCTGATACTGTATCAGCAAGAGCATACTTACCCTGTGATGAGTCATACTTAAGAAGATGAGCAAGCATCTTTGGGCTTGTAAGATCGTTGATAGCAACTACTTCATAGCCTTCTGCGCCAAACATCTGACGGAAAGCAAGACGACCGATACGGCCAAATCCATTAATAGCAACCTTTACCATTGGAATTACCTCCGAAAAATAAATTTATTTATTGCTTTTATGCATTATTATTTTATACTCTTTGTCCGCATTAATCAAGAAAAAAATGTAAATTTTACACTTTATACAAAAAGATAGTAAATAAGCCATTTTCTTATAGTTAATTTTTTAACAAAGAATATATTTTATAGTATAAACAAGGTTATTGATATTTCGTAGGGGACGATTCCATATCGTCCCATCGTCCCACAATATTGAAAAAATAATTTAGGCGGATATTGAATCCGCCCCTACAGTGTTTCAATACACTTCCTGATAACATAAAAATAAAAAAGACTTAACAGCATTTAAACCGTTAAGTCTTTTGGTGGGAACAACAGGGCTCGACATCTGCTGCGGCTTCGCCTTGCATCTTATCCGCTCGCCGACCGTTGCTAACGCAACAGTACCCGACTCACGCTCCTCGCTGAAAACAGTCCACCGGACTGTTTTCTTTACGCTCAGACCTTCACAAGGTTCGAGCTTTTTAACAAAAAAATAAAAAAGACTTAACAGCATTTAAACCGTTAAGTCTTTTGGTGGGAACAACAGGGCTCGAACCTGTGACCCTCTGCTTGTAAGGCAGATGCTCTCCCAGCTGAGCTATGCTCCCGTTAGCGTGGATTTATTATATAATACTTGTCCTGATTTGTCAAGTATTAATTTTAGAAAAAAGCTCTTTTATTCTGTCCGTCTGCTCTGTAAGGTAAAGATAGCCGAAAAGAGCCTCCACTCCTGTGGCGCAGTGATACTCGCCCTCAGTCGCACTTTTCGGAGAATGACCTACCTTAGCATTCCTGCCCCTTTTATAGATTGCCGTTTCCTCTTCAGTGAGAATTCCCTTTATTTTTTCAAAGGCTTCTGTCTGTGCCTTTGCCGATACAAATTTAACACTTTCCTTATGTAAATCATTCACAGGCCTGTTTGCATTTGTAACAAGCATTTCACGCACCAATATTTCATAAATACAGTCACCGATAAAGGCCAGATTAAGCGGACTGAGCTGTTTTGCGTTCACATCTTTATCAATAAATCTCATAGTTTTCACCCGTCTTACGGCACATATTCAAACTCTATATCATAGAGCGAAACAATGTCACCCTCCTGTATTCCCTTTTCCTTCAGTGCGTCAAATACACCGCTTTTTTCAAGAACTCTCTGCATATACTGGAGAGCCTCATAGTCCTCAACATCAATACCCTTAAGCACCTTAGGAAACCAGCTTGCCTCAACAAGATAATAATGATCATCCATAACTGTAATCTTAAAGCCCTTATCGTCCTTGATAAGTGACTCAAGCGGAATTTCCTCAACCTCGTATTCCTTGATCGGAGGAAGAGTCTGCAGCTTATTCCACACGGCATTCATCAGCTCCTGTGTACCCTCTAAAATAGGTGCACAGATGGAAAAATATTCATAGCCCTTTGACTCAACATAATTTTTAAACTCTTCAATCTGCTCAGGCTCCGCCATATCAATCTTATTACCTGCCACAATCTGCGGCTGTTCTGCAAGCTGAGGATTGAATTTTACAAGCTCTTCGTTAATTTTCTCAAAATCCTCAATCGGATTTCTGCCCTCGTGACCGCTTACGTCAACAATGTGAACAAGCAGTCGACAGCGCTCAACGTGACGCAAAAACTCGTGACCCAAGCCAACACCCTCACTTGCGCCCTCAATTAAGCCGGGAATATCGGCAATAACAAATGAGCTTCCCTCACCCATAGATACCACACCGAGATTCGGCACAAGCGTGGTAAAATGATAATCACCGATTTTCGGCTTAGCCTGACTGACTACGGAAATAAGACTGGATTTACCTACACTCGGATAGCCCAAAAGTCCCACATCTGCAAGAAGCTTCAGCTCGAGTGAAACCTCCCATTCCTCACCTGGCATACCGGGCTTTGCAAAACGCGGAACCTGACGTGTAGGGGTAGCAAAATGCATATTTCCCCAACCGCCTTTACCGCCTTTGGCAGCGACAAAACGCTCGGTCTTACTCATATCCGCCATAACGGCTTTTGAATTCGCCTCACGAATGATTGTACCTCTCGGCACCTTGATTTCAAGGTCCGGTGCTTTTTTACCATACTGACGTGAACCACGTCCATTCTCTCCGTTTTTTGCAGCGTACTTGCGCTTATATCTGAAATCGGCAAGCGTTGCAAGGTTATCATCAACAACAAATACAACGTCTCCGCCCTTTCCGCCGTCACCGCCGTCCGGTCCGCCTGCTGCAACATATTTTTCACGGTGAAAGGCAACAGCACCTGCGCCGCCGTCACCACCTTTAATTTTTATTTTAGCTATATCAACAAACATAATATGAATCCTTTTTATTAAAATAAAATATAAGCATAAAAAATAACTTTTTCTATATTAAGAATATTAACAAAATTAAACAAAAAATGCAATATAAGATTTATAAGCAATTGCTTTTGCATACGAATTATGATAGTATAATTACAGCAAATTAAGGAAAATATCTATAATATGAAAATTAAAAATGTTGAAATAAAAAACGATCTTTGCCTTGCTCCGATGGCAGGCATTGCCGACAGAGCCTTCCGTGAGCTTTGTATCCGGTACGGTGCCGGCTACACGGTTACGGAAATGGTATCCGCAAAAGGTTTTACTATGGGTGACAAGAAAAGCCGTGAGCTGCTTGTACTTGGTGAAACCGAAAATCCTGCAGGTGCACAGATTTTCGGCGATGATCCTGAAATTATGTCACAGGCTGCCATAAAATGTCTTGATTTCAAGCCACAGATTATTGATATAAATATGGGCTGTCCTGCTCCGAAAATCGCTATGAACGGCGGCGGTGCAAGTCTTATGAAAAAACCTGAACTGGCAGGCGAAATTATAAAGGCGGTAACAGAGACAGTGGATATTCCTGTGACAGTAAAAATCCGCAAAGGCTGGGACGATGAGAATGTCAACGCCGTTCAGCTGGCTGAGATAGCTGAAAAAAACGGAGCATCTGCAATCACGGTTCACGGAAGAACGAGAATGCAGATGTATTCAGGAACGGTTGACTATGATATCATTGCTAAGGTTAAGCAGGCGGTGTCCATCCCTGTTATCGGCAACGGTGATATAAGAGATGAACAATCCGCCACTATGATGTTTGAAAAAACCAACTGCGATGCAATTATGATTGGCAGAGGTGCACTCGGCAACCCCTGGATTTTCCAAAGGCTTAACGCATATTTCAGCGAATGCCGTGTTCTGCCTGAGGTAAGCGTCAGTGAAAAAATGGTTGTTATGCTCAGACATATTGAGAAAATTATTGAATACAAGGGTGAGTACACTGCAATGCGTGAGGCAAGGCACCACGCTGCATATTACACAAAGGGTATTCACGGCTCAGCAGCCTTCAGGCGTGAAATGGGTCAGCTTGAAACCTATGAACAACTGCAGGAATTAGCATTCAGAATTGCAAAGGATAATGAATCATGATTTTTAAAAACTGTACATTTTATAATGAATTTTTTGAAAAAGAATTTGGTGATATCGAAGTTGAAAACAGTATCATCAAGCAAATCGGAATCATAGACGGCGACGGAAAGGATATGAGCGGATATATCCTGATTCCCGGTTTTATTGACATCCATATTCACGGCTGCGGCGGCGGTGATGCAAGTGACGCGAGAACGGATAGTCTGGATAAAATCACAACTGAGCTTGTAAAGCATGGTGTAACCGCCTTCTGCCCCACCTCTATGACACTCAGTGAAGAACAGCTTACCGACATTGTAAAGACGATTGCAGATTATCAGACAAAGGGAGCAAAGATTGCCGGAATCAACCTCGAAGGTCCTTTTATTGCAATGAGTAAAAAGGGTGCACAAAACGGTGCTTTTGTCCGTGCAGGCTCCATTGAGGAATTCAATCATTTATATAAAAAAAGCAATGGAAAAATCAAGCTTATTACCATTGCCCCTGAGGCATTTGACAGCAAGGATTTCATTGAAGCGGTAAGTAAAAAATGCACGGTTTCAATCGGTCACTCAGCTGCAGATACACAGCAGTGTAAAAATGCAATTGAGCAGGGTGCAAGACACGCAACACATCTCTTCAATGCAATGACTCCTATGACACACCGTGAGGCAGGAATCGTCGGAACGGTACTTGACGATAAGCGTGTGATGTGTGAGCTGATCTGCGACGGCGGTCACATCTGCCCTGCTGTACTCAGAAATACATTTGCAATACTCGGTGAGGACAGAGCAGTTGCAGTCAGTGACTCTATGCGTGGTGCAGGACTGGGTGAGGGTGAATTTGAGCTCGGCGGTCAGCAGGTATTTGTAAAAAAGAACGGCAAATACGCTGTGCTCGGTGACGGCACCATTGCGGCATCAATCACGAATATGCACACGGAATTTAAAAATCTGATCAGCTTTGGTATTGATTTCAAAACGGCATTAAAAGCCTGCACAATCAATCCTGCAAAAGCAATAAAAGAGGATGACAAAATCGGTTCCATTCAGACAGGAAAGTATGCCGACTTTGTATTCCTTGATGAAAATCTTGACATAAAAGAGGTTTACATAAATGGAACACTCGCTTAATATCGTTTTAATTGAGCCTGAAATTCCGCAGAATACCGGGAATATTGCACGAACCTGTGCGGCAACCGGTGCAAGGCTTCATCTTGTAGGGCCAATGGGATTTCAGATTACGGACAAGCAGGTAAAAAGAGCCGGTCTTGATTACTGGGACAAGCTGGATATTTCGTACTACGACAGTACCGAAGAATTTTTCAAGAAAAATGCAGGCGAAAAATTCTATTATTTCACCACAAAGGGTGAAATTGCACATTCCGATATGAAATATGAAAACAACGCATTCCTTGTTTTCGGCAAGGAAACAAAGGGTCTCCCTGAGGAACTGCTTAAGGAAAATCACGATACCTGTGTAAGACTGCCTATGCGCGGAATCATCAGAAGTCTTAACCTTTCAAACGCTGTTTGCGTGGGAACATATGAGGTACTGCGTCAGTGGGGATACCCTCAGCTTTCACAAAAAGGAAAGCTGACAAAATACGACTGGTAATCACATTTTTTCAGCAGAAAATAAATCTTTACCAAGTCTTTACTTTTTCTTTCCTGCGTATTATATTTTATATGATTTAATGGCATTAAACTACAAAGGTGACATAATCGTAAGATTAAATTCACAGTAATGTAAGAATAAGATTGTATAATCAAAATATAGAATGATAAATATAGCGGAGAAATAAAATGAAATTTGATGAAAATAAGATTTTCACAAAGACACTTTTTCTGAGCTTTCTGAAAATCATATCCTTTATTCTTGTTTTTGTAATGATACTTGAGGGGCTTTCGATAACTGTATTTTCAAAAAAGGCGGCAACACAGTATAAGAATGCTTTTTCAAAATCATACAGCTTTACAACAGAGCCTGCAAACAGCATTGACATTGCGCTTATAGGCAGCAGTGATTTATACTCAGGCTTTATTCCAGTGAATCTTTGGGACAAGTACGGATATACCAGCACGGTTATCTCCACACCAAAGCAAACTGTAAGCCGTTCATACACCTTTCTTGAAGAGCTTTTAAAGACGCAGTCGCCAAAGCTCCTTGTGATTGAAACAGATATGTTCTATCAGGGTGTAGAAATTGAGCACAATCCTGACCTCAACAAAGAAAGAACGGAAAGACTTTCCACCTCTGACAAAATGAAAAGAATTGTCAAAATGATTTCAAATGTTCCGGTTGACGGAAATATTGAAAATCATTTTACTGTTTTTATGTTCCACGACGAATGGAAAAAGCTGTCAAAAAAATCATACAAGGCAGTTATGAAAGAAAAGGACACCGTAACCTGCGAGCACGGCTACAATTTCAACAAAATCGTTTATCCAACAAAGGACAATAAGCGAATGACCTTCACCGAGCAGGCTGAGGCTATACCTGATGAAAGCATTCATTACTTAAACAAGATGCTTGATTTGTGCAGGCAAAACAATATAAAGGTTGCTTTTGTGGAAATGCCGTCACTTACATCCTGGAATTATGCAAGGCATAATGCAGTTAAACAGTTTGCTGAAAATAACAGCATTCCTTTCATTGACCTTAACCTGGAGGAGCATTTCACCAAAACAAAAATAAAGTGTGAAAACGATTTCCGTGACGACGGTAATCACCTGAACTACTACGGTGCAGAAAAAGCAACCGACTTTTTAGGTAAATTTATAAACAATACATACAGTGATATTCTTCCTGACAAACGAAACGACAGCAAATTTGTTTACTGGCAGGAAAGCTCGAATCAGTTCAAAGAAAAATACAATGTAAAATAAATTTATATTTAAGGGAGGATATATTCCTCCCTTTTTTCATATTATTTTTAGGTGATAGTGTGAAAAATCACACTATCATGATTATATTGCCCTCAAAATTTGCCTGTGGCATAATTTTGAGATGGCTTAATTCCCATTATACGCCTTGTCCGGCTACAGCAATGCGTATTTGAATTTTTAATGAACTATTTGTAGCCGGAAAGGCTATGGGAATTAATATGAAAACAAAAAATGTACTTATACTGATATTACTTATGTCAGTATCCATTATTCTTATTACCTTTTCCTCCGAAGCAAAGGCAGGTGCTGCTGAAGGACTTGCACTGGCACAGAACACGATCATACCGAGTCTGACGCCGCTTCTGATTATCTTTTTTATAATTATGAAAACAGGTGCAAAGGATGTCCTTTCAAAAGTACTCGGCTTTATTTGTGCATATATATTCAATTTGCCGCAGGTCACCTTCCCTGCCATATTCTTTGGTTTGATTGGCGGATATCCCACAGGTGCACTGCTGACAGGTGAGCTTTTTTCAAACGGAGAAATTGATGAAAAACAGGCTCACAGACTTTTACGCTTTAATTTCTGCGGAGGATGCGGCTTTATCATTACCGCTTTGGGAACATCCATTCTAAACAGCTCAAAGGCAGGGTGGATACTCTTTATCTCAAATGCCCTGTCAGCCGTAATCATCGGATTTTTTCTCTCCTTCAGTGAAAAAAGGAAGCCCCAAGACTATTATTCCTACACAGAGGAAAAAAGCTTTGGGGACGCATTAATTGAATCAACAGACAGTGCCGTCAAGTCCGTGCTCAATATCACTGCCTTTATTATTCTGTTTTCAGCAATTCATAAAACACTTCCGATACCACAGGAACTTACACCGATTATTGAAATCACAAACGGAATATGTACAAGAAACAGCTATTCCCTCGCACATACAAGTGCATACCTTGCCTTCGGCGGACTTTGTATTCACTGTCAGCTCCTGCCGATTATCTCAAATGTCAAAATGAAATATTGGGACTTCTTCCTTTTCAGAGTTATCTCTGCCTTTCTATCCTGCGGCATAACAAAATTCATTCTATATCTGAGTCCGCTGGAAACGTCTGTATTTTCAAACATAAGTATCAGCGTTGCTCATCTGTCCAGTATAAATCTCGCCCTTTCAATACTGATGATAGCAGGCTGTTTTATACTTATAATGGATATCAGATCAAAGAAAAAAATCGTTTAATTATTCAATATTCTCAAGGCTCTTTGCACCGTCCTGCAATGCCATAAATTGTGAATAATCATATTCATCATTTATACTCTTTATATTGAGTTTTACATCTGTGGTACATATATCACCAATAAATGAACTCATATCTGTGCCGTAAACAAATTCCATATGCTGGACACCACGAAGGAACCAGGTGTTCTCCTCAAATTTACAGGAAGAGCTGTCTATCATTTTATCGGCCGATTTGCTGTTTTCAAGCGTTTCACCTGTTGGTGCTGTTTTTGCACCAAAGGAGGCATAGCAGGTATCAATCAGCATATCCGACTGATTTGCATTTGCACTTGTTATCGGAATACCCGGCAAACCATAGCCACAGATAATGGCAATCTCAACACCACTGTCTTTAAGCTCTTTGAGATTTTTCTCAAGTCTGCCCTGCACACCATGATAATCCTTCACGATTTTTGCCAGTCCTGAGTTCTCATCAAGCCAGCCTAAATTCACCATATATTTATAACATTCATCAAAATCATCATATGGTATACACTCCCACATAGACGGAATATTACCTATAACAGGCAGAACTACACGCTTATAAAATCTTTCACCGTTTTCTCCGTCAGTCACCTCATTCAAAAATCCTACAAGATGATCGACAGTACCGCCGAATATATCAAATACCTTAGCAATCGCACCGAAATCGGCTGCCTCGCCCTTATAATCGCTTGCCATAAGTGACATATATTTGGCAATAACCTCAGGGTCTATAACCATATCTCCTTTAAATAATTTAGCGATGCTTACACCCTGCATTGCACCGTCAATAAAAATGGCTCTGGCAATATCGTTTCTGCTGCGATACTTATCCACATAGGCTGATAAAACAGAGGTGCCCAATGAACAGCCCACAAGCGTTACCTTGTCCTTTCCGCTCTGTTCTTTTACTCCATCGATGAATTCAGCAAGCTGATCGGCATCCCTCATAACATCTTCACGAAAATCGTAATTATAAATCCAAACATTATATGCACCGATTCTATCACATATAACCTTGCAGACAGCCAGTTCAGCCGTATTTCTCCTATTCAGATAATCCATATGATTTGCAAGTGAATCTGTCCAGTAGCAGTCGACACCTATGTTTGCCTCTTTTTCACCATTACTGTCATAATTCAATACTGTGAAAGGCTCTATAATACTTGCAAGCTTATTGGTCCATATTTCTGCACTGACCTCTTTTCCTCTTAATATTTTAAGAGTATCAGACACAAAACGTGTTCTTGAAAGCTGACCGACAAAACTGCCGTCAATAGAAACAGCACTTGCCTGTGCATTGGTATTCGGATGAAGATAAAGTGCTGACGAGCCTACACCGGGAATCACAACAACAGGCGTTACATCATCAGCCGCATAAGCCACTCCGAATACTGAAAGTGAGCACAACAGCATCACCACAGACATTAACAAACTAAGAACTTTTTTCATATATATTCACTCCTCTGTAACAAGGCTATCATACCACAAATATAGGCTATTGACAATTATATTTTTAGTGCTATAATAATTCACGGCAGTTCGTAACCATCCTGCCGGATGAATACCGATAGGTTTTTCATCAATCAAAACTAAGGAGAAGGCATTAGCCGTATTGCGTCCTTAGGGACGCTTTTTTATTTTATGGAAAGATACAGTATTATTAAAGAGAAAAATCCACGTGAGATTGTTCTGCTGCGTGGCAAGGGGTGTTCCTATAAAAAATGCACCTTCTGTGATTATCACACGGATAAATGTGATAATGAAGAGGAAAACTTTCTCCTCAACAAATTCGTGCTTGAAAAGGTGACAGGCTGTTATGGTAACCTCGAGGTGATCAACAGCGGTTCTGTTTTTGAGCTTGATAACAAAACATCAGAGATAATAAAAAGCACCTGTAAGGAAAAAGGCATTAACACAATCCATTTTGAAAGCCATTATATTTATAACAAGCACATAAAAAATCTGCGTAAGCTTTATCGTGATTTTGATATCAAGATGAAGCTGGGTCTGGAAACCTTTGACTATGATTTCAGGGAAAATGTACTCTGCAAGGGAATTGCCGAATCAGACCCTGAAATTATATCAGAAAATTTTGACGAGGCAAATTTTCTTTTCGGACTGAGCGGACAGACTGTGGATTCTATGGAAAAGGATATCAAGCTCGGATTAAAATATTTTGAGAGAATTTGCCTAAACATTATGTGTGAAAACTCTACGAAAATCAAGCCTGATCAAAAGGTGATTGATGATTTTATACATTATCTTTATCCAAAATATAAGGATAACAGCAGAGTTGACATTTTAATAAATAATACGGATTTCGGAGTGGGTGACTGATATGATTAATGAATTACTTTTAATAGGCTCTGTAATATTCATCTTCGGAGCAACACTTTTAGCATATAAATTTTTCGGAAAAACAGGTCTTTACTGTGTATCTGCAATTGCCACTGTACTGGCAAATATTGAGGTTGCAATTTTAATCAATGCCTTTGGTATGGAGCAGACGCTCGGCAATGTACTGTTTGCATCAACCTTTTTAGTGACAGACATTTTGTCCGAATGTGAGGGCAAGAAAGAGGCCAACAAAGCAGTGTGGCTGGGTGTTTTCTCCTCTCTGTTCTTCCTGCTTCTGTCCCAGAGCTGGCGCATTTATGTACCGAGCGAAAACGATTTTATTCACGATTCAATAAAAACCGTATTTTCAAACACACCGAGAATGATTATCGCATCACTGGTTGTATATGCAATCAGTCAGTTGTTTGACGTATGGCTTTATCACAAATGGTGGGCATTTACCGAAAAGAAATTCGGTGATAAAAGAAAATTCCTATGGCTCAGAAATAACGGCTCAACACTGATCAGCCAGATACTCAACACAGCACTGTTTACCCTCTTTGCTTTCTGGGGTACTTATGATGCAAAAACAATCATCTCTATTTTCCTTTCAAGCTATGTGATTTATGTTTTCACCAGCCTTCTGGATACTCCGTGCGTATATCTTGCACGAAAAATACATGAAAACAAACTGAAGAAATAAATTTTCAGGCTTGACAACCCAAGACCTTATATGCTACGATACAAAAAAATGAGGTAATTATTATGACAAACTTTACAGGCAAAATGAACAAACCGTTTTATCTTATGCGCAGAGCTCGCATGGGATATATTCGTCGTGTTCATCTTTGGTAAAGTGCTGCATTATATATTCATTTATTCAGCCACTGGTGAGCAATCATCAGTGGTATTTTTATTTTAAGGAGGATTCTATATGTTAAATCACAAAGGCACACAGGAAATCAGAACAGAAAGATTATTATTAAGAGCAGTGAGAGCAGATGACTACAAGGATATGTATGAATATATGCGTATGGAAAAAATGTCAAGATACGTAACGTGGAAGCAGCACGAGAGTGAAAATGTTACCAGAGAACTTTGCGAAATGTGGGTAAAACAGTATTCAGACGAAAGATATAATTGGGCAATCTCACTGGACGGCAAAGCCGTAGGAAACATTGATGTAATCAAAATATACGACAATACAGCTTATATGGGCTGGCAAATAAGCCCCAAGCATTGGAACAAAGGTATGGTGACAGAGGCTGCCAAAGCAGTCTTTGACTTTCTCTTTTCTCAAATCGGCATTGAAGCAATAGAGGCATGTCATATAGATGAAAATATCGCCTCTGGCAGAGTGATGCAAAAAACAGGAATGAAACTTATTCCTACAAAGGAATCACTCTATTACAAATTAGAAAACACCTGCAAAATGAAAGGTATGCCCGTAATCAGCTATAAATTAACAAAGGAGGAATGGACATGCCGAAATACACAATAGAGGCGCTGGATATACAAGACTATGACAAATGCAGTAACATCTGGGATATGAAAAAATGCCCCTATACACAGCAGTTCAAAAATCAGATGATGAACGGTGAGCGCCTGGTATGGATATACAAGCTTAATGGAGAATTTATCGGCGAAGGTGCTTTGGTAACAAACAATCCTGATGAAGATTACTATATACCAAATCAGCGTATTTATCTTTCAAGAATGATTGTCAAAAAAGAATTCAGAAATCAGGGTATCGGCGGAATCATCCTTGATTATCTTATCAGTAAAGCTGAGAAAATGGGATATTCAGAAATCGCTCTCGGTGTTGATACGAATAATCATTCTGCCATTCATCTTTACAGACAAAAGGGATTTGACACAGTAATTGCCGAATGTAAGGACGAACACGGCAAATTCTATAAGCTGTTAAAACGGCTGTAAAAGGAGGAATAATACCAATCTATCCGCACAAAAGACAGCAGAGAGGATAAAAAAGAATTTGAGTTATAGTTTGGTTTATCAACAATGTCTTCGATATTTCGTAGGGGCGACTATTCGTCGTCCGAAAACAAATGCAAAAATTTCGAGACGTGCAGTGCACGCCCCTATAATAAACGAAAAATCAGTAAAACAGCCAATGAGACATTATCTCATCGGCTGTTCTTTAGAATTTTATTTTACTTTGACAGAGGTTGCAGGAATAAAGGTTTCTCCTGATTTTTCAAATTCTACTGTAACTGTATCTCCCTTAGAAATAAGGAGAACCTCCATTGCATCCGTTACCTTAATATAATAATACTTACCTTCAATCTGCAGATAATAAACTGTGTTCCCTTCATTTACAGATGATTTAATATCTGTTACCTCACCGGTCACACTGTTTGCATTCTCACCGGTGTTTGTATCAGGCTTATCAGGATTATTATCAGGATTTTCAGTCACATTATTGTCTGAGCCTTCAATTTCATTCTCGTCAACAATAACATCATCCTTATTTACATCACTGGCAACGCCCTTTTCCTTAAGCGCATCAATATAATTTTCAAGTGCACTGTTAAGCGCCTTAGCATCGCTCTTAGCTACGTCAAGAAGTCCTGTACCAACAACCGTTTTATCCTCAAGGCTTACAAAAGCATAACCCTTAACGGTGTTACTGTCACCGTAAAGTGACATAAAGTATGTTGGATTATCGTCGATACCTAAGAGAATCGGGAAAGTTGCATAGTATCCATAGTTCTGTACCGCATCCTGTGCAGACTGCTGAGCAGCACTTTCCATAGCACCGGCATTCTTATAATACTTTGTTTCTTTTGTACGCTGATTACAAAGGATAAATCCGAAGTTTGACGCGTCAGATTCAGATGATGTAACACCTGTATATACCCAAACATCATCGTCCATAGCAATATTACCGCTGCCGCTTGAAGCAATATTTACATCATTCTGGAAAATAATGGAGTTCCAGAAACCATTCCGAAGCTTACCGTAATAGTTATACTGCTCAATCAGAAGTGATTCGCTGTAAACAACATCAATCCAGCTAAGTGACTTATCAGTCTTAACCTGTTCAATATCATAATACTGGCTTTCACCATTGAGAGCATCAGTAATAATTACACCCTTAACATCCGTACCGCCGAAAAGACCGATGGTCTTGTCAAGAACTGCGGTAATCCAATATGGGTGCATAGTATCATCAATTTCAAAATTAGGAGTATCAAGAAGTGCTGTAGGATATTGGAAACGAAGGTGACGGTACAGCTTCTCATTGAAAAGCTCAGTCGGTGAATACTTGATGCCCTCACCAAACTGCTCAACACAGTTAACTGCACTGACCTTCTGACTTACAAGATCAATCAGCATATATGCCGGTAGACCATTCTTTGTGTTATTAATCCACTTGAAGAAATCAGCATACTCAAGATAAGCAACTCTGACAGGTGTATTTTTATAATTTATCTGAGTAGAATTTGCAGATACAACGTACTGGCTCTTATATTCTGAAAGTGAACCAAGCTGCTGGTCGGCAAGTGTATGTGCACGAAGGGCATCAACACGAGGTACTTTATCATAACTGATATCATCAAAATCAGTTTCAAAATCGCCATCACTTACCTGCATAAGCTCACTGTATGAGCTCGCTCTGAAAAGCGTTACACCGGTTACATAACCTACTGCCATAACTGCAACGATAACGCCTATAATGATTGCAGGTATCAGTGACTTTTTCTTAACATATTCTTTGCGTTCAATCTTTTTATTGGCTTTGCATACCAAAGCAAAGGACGCAATAAACACTGCTACAAGCAAAACAAAATACACATACATCTGTGTATCGTGGATGTTGAAAGCAGGAAGCATCATATAATAAGCACCTGCACCAACAACAATTGTAATAAGAACTGACAGTAAAATCCTCAAAGGAAGTTTTGTTGGTTTAACAACAGCTGTCACCTCTTTATTGCTTGGCCATTTGATTTTTTCTTTGAATTCATTGATAACTTCATCAGCATCATAATCCATATTCGGAATTTTATTATCCATATGCAATCTCCTGTTATTATTTTCTATTGGAAAGTAATAGTATCTAGATTATACTACATATTCCACATATTATCAATACTTTAAAATATGAATATTATGCAAAAACAAGGCACAGTCATAAGACTGTGCCTTGATAAATATTATTTTCTTACTAAGCTCTTAGCTTCCTTAAGATAGTCATCCGATGCCGGATAATGAATATAATGGGTAATATATATTGCTCCGCTCTTATCCTTGATTACTGAAACATTTGCATGATTAACTTCTACGAAAACCTTCATCTCATAATCCGCAGATAGAATCATCTTAGTCTCAGGATCAATTGTTACAGTACCTGTACCACCCTTATAATCAACGCGGCAATTTTCATCTGTAGTTCCACTTGCCCAAGAAAGAGCATCATAATCATTAAAGATACCGGCTACTGTTCCGCCTAAGTCCTTAAGGACTTCAAAGAAACTTCCCTGTGAATCAGCACCACGTGCTGCCATTGAAGCATCTTTAGGCTGAAGCGTCATCTGGATTGTTCCATCCGCATTCTCAGAAACATTACATGCTAAACAATATTCAGGCTTAAAATAGGATTCCCTGTAATCAAAGTTACCCGGATTGCCTGACTCCATATTTTCGTTATCAAGCAGCGGATCTCTGTTATTGCTCGGAGGTAATCCGTATACACCTTTTGCAAAGGCACCGGCTACAATGCCCGGAACAACATTATTCAGCATATCGTTGCTGGAACCATCAATGAGAATATCATCAACAGTGAGCTTTTCCTCACCTACAAGAGCATAATACTCCTGTATATCTCCATTCTCATCAATATAGCTTGCCGTCTGTGCTTTTGTATTGTTGTAACATTCAACATAGTAATTTACTGCATCTTCCTCAGTTTTAAATTCTACTGAGCCATATGTACCTGCAGTAAATGGTTCAATGGTAACAACATTTTCTCCGACTTTCTGAGTGGACTGCTTTTCCTCTTTCCAGCTTCCATCAGAAATACTGCCCATAGCGTTAATTACGCTATCTGTTACATAGCTGACTTTTGCGCAGCCTGAAAGCGAGAACACAAGTGCAGCCGCCAACAGTATACACAGAACCTTACCAATAGTCCTTTTCATAGGACATCCCCCTCAGAAACAATTAAAAATTTTGCCGGAGATATTTAATGATGTTATTATAATGTTTTAATTAAGCGAGTGAAACACCCTTGCTTTCCATAAGATATTCTGCTGATGCAGGGTATGACCATGTCATTGTAACATTAAGATTTGCACTCTTATCCTTGATTACTGCAATATTTGCATGCGTTACAGCAACCTCAGCAATCATTTTATATTCAGCGCTCTTAATTTCCTTTGATGCTACATCAATTGTAACAGTTGCAACACCACCCTGATAGTTTACCTTACAGTTTTCAGATGTTGTTCCTGAAGACCAGCTTAATGCACCAATATTGTCAACGGTTGCATCAATTGCACCAAGAGACTGGAACACGTGGCCCTGAGCATCCTTACCAGGCATACTCATATTAACTGCTTTAGGCTGAAGCTGAATTGTGATTGTACCGTCGCCGTTATCCTTAACATTAGCTGCTGCAAGATCATCAGCAACAAGTCTGCTTGTTGTGAGAGGTTCACCCTTGCCATCCCATTCATCTGTATCAAGATCAGGATTTCTGTTCGTACTTGGAACAAGACCATTAAGACCCGGATTATACAGACCACCTACGATACCGGGAACAAGATTATTAATCATCGCATTCTCTTTGCCGTCAATCTTGATTCCGCCTACCTCAAGGTTTTCCTCACCAAGAAGCTTATACCATGTCTGAGTATTACCATCAGCATCCTTATACTGAGCCATAAGAGTCTTGGAATAATCATAAGCTTCAACATAAAACTTAGTTACATCCTCAATTGATGCGAAATCAACTCCGCCGTATGTACCAGCAACAAATTCATCAATTACAGGTGCATTACCATCAGTTGATGTGCCTTCTGCTTCTGCCTCAGCATTTTGCCAGCTGCCGTCTTTAACCTTATAAATAGCTTCAACGGCTCCGTTTGTTACATAATTGATTTTTGCACATCCAGCAAATGAGCTTGCGATAAGTCCTGCTGCAAGTGCAATACATAATCCCTTTTTTACAAATTTGTTCATTTCAGGATTCCCCTTTCAAAATTGTACGAATTCTGTTTTACATAAAACGCTACATATAAAATTTATATTAAATTGACCAAAATGTCAATAGAATTTTAAAAAATACTGTAATTTATTTTGCGAGTTTTTAAATTTATCTATATTTTATTGAGATTTCATATTCAATGTGATATAATAATTACTATAAATGTAAAAATCAACCTTAATTTGGCAGGAGATAAAAATTATGAGATGTAAAAACTGCGGAACATATAATGATGATAACAGATATATTTGTGAAACCTGCGGCTCACCGCTTTACGACGAGGACGAAATCCAGGCGCAGGAACTGCAGCAAAACAATTCCCAAACGCAGAGCTTCAATACAGTATCTGACTTCGAACAGCCAATGGGAAATAGCAGTTCACCTAATCCGCCACAGAAAAACAGCGGTGAAAAAGCGCCTGCTGAAAAAAAGAGCATTATTGTAATTGCCATTCTGGTAGTTGTACTTGTTGCTGTAATCGTTTCAGTCGCTGTTGTTATGCATGGTAAATCTAAGGATGAAGACAAAACCAGCTCATCCTCCACATCTACCACAATCACAACTACTGAAAAATCATACAATTATACTACAGAGCCAACTACCGAATCAACAACCACCACTACTATCACGACAACCACTACTACCTCAACAACTCAGGCAACAATATGGTATATCAATACCAGCAGCAGCGGCGGCGGAAGTGTAAGCGGTGATGGTGAATACAAAAATGGTGACAAAGTAACTCTTGTCGCTGTACCTGACAGCGGATATACCTTTGATGGCTGGTACTCAGACGGTGTCAAAGTAAGTGATTCTGAAAGATATACATTTACTGCAAATGAAAATGCCAGCTTTTCAGCAGTTTTCAATCCTATTGATATTCCTGACAGCGAAGACAACAACATCAATTTCGGTGACTGAGGCGAAGAAAATGAGTAAAGGTGATAAAGCAAAAGGTCTGTTTATGTCCGGCTGCAACTGTTCACAGGCAGTAGCAGCAGCTTTCTGTGAAGAGACAGGACTGGATGAGGAACTTACAAAAAGACTCACTATAGGATTCGGCGGCGGTGTCGGCAGGATGAGAGAGGTATGCGGTGCAGTATCCGGAATGACCTTTGTTATCTCCGCTGTTTATAACGAAGATAAAGGCAGTATTTATAAAAGAATTCAGGATGTTGCAAATGAATTCAGAAAGCAAAATGGGGCAATCGTCTGCAGAGAGCTTTTAGGTCTGTCCGCAGACAGTACCTGCTCGCCTGTTCCTGAGGAAAGAACACAGCAGTATTACAAAAAACGCCCCTGCCCTGAAATTGTTGCCATAGCTGCAGACATACTTGAAAAATATCTTTCCGACAATCCAAAATAATTATTAAAAAAAGTATTGCAATTTTTATTTTGATGTGTTATAGTATCTAAGCACAAAAACGATTTATCTGTTTTTAAGCGGATAAATCGGCATATGCGCCGGTAGCTCAGTTGGATAGAGTGTCTGGCTACGAACCAGAAGGTCGGGGGTTCGAATCCCTTCCGGCGTACCAAAACCATATTATACAAATTTATTTTACTTCAAAAACTGCTTTGCAGTAACAGTATATAATCTTGTATAATATGCATACGGAAAAAGAACGGTTTAACTTTTCAGTTAAGCCGTTCTTTTTAATATATAACTCTACAAAATGTATTAGTAACACATACTAACACAATTCACTATTTATTTTAAGAAGATATGTGTAAGGGTTTTTTCGTAAGTTTTCCCTCTTCTTTATATTATATGCCACAGCGGAAGAAACCGCTGAAACTCCTGTGCCTATAAGAAGTGCTTGCGGTACATCTACACCAAGCACAACTGGTAATGCTGTTGTAGAAACCGAGAATATACTAAGTTTTGATATATTATCAAAAAACCATTTAATATTATAAGAATTTAAAGCAAACTGTAAATCATTATAAGCAGGTAAAAATTCATCTGTGTAAATTGTATTAAGTCTTTCTGATAATGCATCAAGTGAATATATATCTTCTATAGGACTAACTAATTTTGCTAAATTAACCCTGAAGCGAGCCAATTCATCACTATAATGCTTTCTAAAAGAAACAATATCTTCAAGAGACGTTGTTTCTTCTATACAGATGTTCTTTATAACTATATTGGTAAGTAATCCCTGTTTGATAAAATCATAATCTATATCTTCTCCACGATAATAATGCCTATTTATATTTCGTGTGTTATTATCAAATCTTATTGTTTCCGTTAATTTAGAATTCGTTAAATTATTTGATACTAATGCAAGTGCTTTATCCTCACTTATGCTATTGGCTAACAAAGTCATATAATAACTTACTAAAGCTGGATCTAAGTGATAAAATTCTTCATCATCAAATACAAAGCTATTCAATTTTCTCAAAAGACAAGGTGCCATTTTGTCTTTGTATAAAATAGCATCATTCACCAATTCATCTTTTGAGCCTTTCAGTAAAAATAAGCCTTCTTCAGAATCAAGAAATCTTTTAAAATCAGAAGAAACTTTTCTTACATATTTATGGTCATTATTAAGATAAATTGGTTTAATAATTTCCTCATCATATAAATACTGTGTTGAATAATTGTTATATGGAGAACTAATAGATTCAGGAACAATAGTATTTATTTCATTCCAAAATAAAACTGCTGATTTCAACCATCTTTCATCATCAATATCTATTGATGGATAGTATAATGCTTTTGAGAATTCCATTATATTTTCCTATACCTTTCATAAATATTCTTATATAATTATAATACTAAAAAACATTTAAACAATCAATAAAATTATAGTATATAGTAAAAACAAATTCGTTAACCCTTGATTTTTCAAGGGCTTTCTTTATGTCTAAAATGTTCATTTTAGTCTTTTTTATACATAAGACATAAAATAAGCACAATTTCTCTCTTTTGCACAATTAATTTTATATTCTTTTATATTTTTAAGCACCTAAATTTAGTTTTTAGGTGCTTATTTTTGTGCAACTTTTTTCTCTCCATTCAAAAATCAACTGAAATATTGCCAAAATGGTGACTTTTTTGCCATTTTAAAAAACCTCGTTTTCGTTATGTATAGTAGACCCTTTGGGTAAATCTGCACAGGAGGTATCTACTTATGACTAATATTACAAATATTCAAATCAGTAACGAACAGGCTCAGCAGTTTGCAAGAGCAATCTATACTGATGTGATTGAATATGTAAAAAATCATCAGGAAAAATCGAATTCTTGATGATTAATGCGTGAATAATCACGCTTGATAATAAATCGTATGGGAGGTGGTTTGATTTACTTTTTAAATACGATTTTGTAGAACTTTTGAAAGGAGACAAGCAAAATGAATGGGAAACCGTGTGCTGCTTCTGACGCTAAAGGCAGTTGGTTTGATATTGATTTCAAATCAGCCGAAAAAAGTGTTAAAAAGCTGCAAAAGCGTATTTATGTGGCTTATAGTAGAAATGATATTGATAAAATGATGTATTTGCAAAGTTGTATAATACATTCGTTTTATGCTAAAGCATTAGCTGTTAAGATTGTAACTTCAAATCGAGGTAAAAATACAGTAGGTGTAGATAATATACTTTGGAAAACACCTGAGGAGAAATATAATGCTATATTTACTTTATCTCGTAGAGGTTATAAGCCAAAGGCATTGAAGAAAATATTTATTCCGAAAGACGATGGCTCTATGAGAATGATAGGTATTCCTACGATAAAGGACAGGGCTATGCAGACATTATTTAAATTTGCATTAGAGCCTGTGGCAGAGGCGACAGCTGATAGCTGTTCCTTTGGTTTTCGTAAAGGGAAATCTTCTCGTGATGCTATTATCAGATGTAAGGATATACTGACGGAATTACCGAATAGACAATATATTTTGAAAGCAGATATAAAATCTTGTTTTGATAATATCAGTCATTCTTGGGTAATTGATAATATAATGTTTGATAAAATTATGTTAAATAAATTTATCAAAGAAAATTGTCATAAAGATGATTTTGCCTGTGGTATTCCACAGGGAAGCTGTATATCAAGTATTATTTGTAATATGGTACTTGACGGTTTAGAAGATTACCTTTCGGATAAATTCGGAAATGATGTTAATGCTGTAAGATATGCTGATGATATAGTCATTTTTGCTGATAACCATAATTTTATTCTGCGATCAGTTGTCCCCGAAGTTAGTAAGTTTTTATTTAACAGAGGTTTAGAGCTTTCAAATGAAAAAACAAAGATTTGTAATATCAGTGATGGATTTGATTTTCTCGGTTATAATGTGAGCCGAAAAAATAATCAAGTTCAATGTATTCCGACTGATAAAAACATCAGTAAATTGTTTAAAAAAACTCGACGAGTATTAACAAGCAATTTTAATTATGATGAAACAGCGGAAGCATTGAGGAAAATCGTAGAGGGGTGGTTTAATTATTATGATATTGCAACGGTTCAATTGCGTAAAGCTGTATTAAACAGATTGTTAAATTTAAGCTACGAAATTTTAGGGGACTCCAGATACGCCGAATTATTAACAGAAATAGTCAAACAAAAAACGGACTGACGATAAGTCAATCCGAAAATTTTAATCATTTATTCCGAGCAATATATTGACTGCTTCTTGTAATTTAGGCTTTTTACGATATGCTGATATAATTTTTCTTTCCTGTTCAGTTAAATTATCTGTTGTTAACTGAACATCAAGTAACTCACTGGGTGATATATCAAGAGCCTTGCAAATATTTGCAATAATATCAGCATTAGGTCTGTGTAAGCCCTGTTCCCAATTCGACAGTCTGCCACTACTTACTCTTATCATTTTGGCAAGTTCTAATTGGCTTAAACCTTTTTCTTCACGATACTTGCGTATTCTTGAGCCTATCTCGTATTTCACAAAATCACCTCTTCTTTGATTATACACATTAAATCTTAAATTGCAATGATTTATTACAGAAAATCTGTAATAATATATTGACTTTACAGCAATTCTTAATTATAATAAAAACAATTACAGAATTCCTTGAAAAGAGTGATAATATGTATATTTATGAAAAAGTAAGAAACTACATTGACGAAAACGGAATTAAACAAGTTGCTGTTGCTAAAAAAGCAGGTATATCCAATGTAACTTTTAACGCTATTATGAATGGTAAACGAACAATGTATGCAGAGGATTTAAGAGCTATCTGTATAGCCCTTAATGTAAGCCCTGAAACATTCGTTGATAAAGATTAGGAAAGGAGATTAAACAAGTAAATATTATTTAGGCACACTAAATCTATAAATAATAAAATTAATTTAAAGGAGAATTTATATGGACAAGACAAAACAAGTTGAAGATTTGAAAAAGGCTTTAGATTTAGAAATTTTGATTTCTTCAAAAACACAAGAATTATCAAAATTGAATCGAGAAACATTTCGAGCAGAACCAATAAAACCACAAAAAACAATCATAACTTCAAAGTACCCCGAAATAAAACCCAGTTTTGCAGAATGTGTTAAAAGCATTGAGCAAAGTAAATTAATTATATTAATAGTATGTATATTCTTTTTGTTCCCGGTAGCCATATTTTTGTTTCTTAAAGAATATAAAAACGGTAAAAATAACGCAATTGAAAATGTAAAAAATTCTGCCGAGTATAAAGCTAAGCGCGAAGTAATTGACAAAGAAACCAAACAAAAACAAGCTGATGCGGATTTGAAATATCAAAAAGCTTTAGAGGAATATGAGAAAGTTTTATTACCACAATACAAAATTGAATTTGATGAATGGTCTGTTAACCACAACAAGGAAATTGAAACGGTTCAAAATATTTTGAGTACTTCTACTGAAGAATTATCAAATCATTATGAAAATACAAAAATTATTGCTATGCAATATAGAACTATTCCTGCATTACAATATATATATGATATGATTTCTACATCTGATTATGACATAATGCAAGCTATTGACCTCTACGATAGAAGTGAACAACGCAAACTTGATGCAGAAAGATTAGAAGAACAGAGGAGATTAACAGAACAACAAAAGACTGCAAATGAATTAGCTGCAGTTAATGCTTCTCTTTTACAAGAACAAAACGAAATTGCAGATAAAGCAAGAAGAGACGCTAACATTGCTGCTGCAGTTGGTGCTGTTCAGCGTCATAATTTAAATAAAACTCTTAAAAAGAGATAAATATAATTGATTACATAAGATACTGTAATTTTATAACTTACCCATAAAAATTCTGAGGTTTAGCAATTACATAAAACTTATTGCCTACTGTTAATTCAAATGAGCCGTCAGGGTTATCCTTAATCGCAATATTAAGATTTTGCAGTTCATCAATTTCCTGCATAAATGCAACAAGCTGATTAGGGGTAAAAATAGGCTCGTAAAGCACATCGATTGAGGTAGTAACAGAATTTCTGATTAATCGTTTCATATTGAAACTCCTTTTATAGTTTATTTGGATAATTTAATCATACATCTAAGTCAGATGGTTTTATCTTCTCAGACAGCCTGCTGAGAGTTTCAGCAAGTGGATTTTCAAACAAATTAATTTTTATCCTTACATAAATATAAAAGGTTTTTTCACCAAAATTAAAGCACTCCGTGAAGATATTCATTACCTTTCGGAGTGCTTTTTACTTTCTAATTACCATATAAAAACAAACATCTCTTTTTGTTTATGTTTTTAGTGTTCTAATATATATACCAATTTACTTTGGTCTGAGGTGTTCAAAATATTAATAGAACATTAACGGTACTTGGAACCTTTTTGTTTATACCTTATAATACGCTTACAATATTGAAAGGCAGGTATAAATTTATGGTTTACGGTTACGCAAGATGTTCAACAAATGAGAAATTACAGGATATCAACAGACAGGTAAGAGAATTAAAACAAATGGGTGTTACTGATGAAACAATGTACTTAGAATATGAGAGTGGCACTATCACGAACAGAGTTCAGTTAAACCGATTGCTTGAATGTGTAAAGCAAGGTGATACAATCATTGCAACAGAGGTCAGCAGAATTACAAGAAGTGAAAAACAATTATGTGAAATCATTGAGTTTGCAAAAAATAAAAACATTAAATTAGTATTTGGTAATTTTGTTGTTGATTGCACGAATGAGCTTGACCCTATGACAGAAGGAATGATTAAAATGATGGGTGTATTCAGCGAACTTGAAAGAAACATCATAAGTCGGCGTGTTAAAAGCGGTATGGAAAATGCAAGGGCAAAAGGTAAAGTAATCGGCAGACACAAAACTACAAAAGACGATTTACCAAAAATATTTATTAAAAATTATGAAAAATACAAGAATGGGCAAATAACAAAAATGGATTTATCACGATTAAGTGAAATTTCATATCCAACAGTCTATAAATACATTAATATTATGGAGGCTTAAAAAATGAAAGTTAGTATTTATTTAAGAAATGAAATCGAAAGGCTCATAGATAACGATTTTCCAAAGAATACAGCCGTTATCAGTTTCTATGACCCAAAGGGCATACGCAGTGATAATCTTACCCCTGTTGACTATAAAAACAAGGCAGAAATGGTTTATCAGGTTGCTATTTATGACATCGATATTGATTACTTAGACAAGTATAATTTGACATTTGATACATATTTGACTGAGGCTAAGGAAATAGCCGAATTTATATATCAAGCGAAAGATAAAGGACTTGATATTATCTGTCAATGCCAATACGGACAAAGCAGAAGTGCAGGCTGTGCTGCTGCTATACTTGAACATTTTGAAAAGAACGGTATCAGCATATTTGCGGATTACAGATATTACCCTAACCAAGTTGTATTTAATAAGATATTAAAAGCTTTAGATGAAGTAAAAGAAGAAAGGAATTAATAAGTATGAAAAATAAAAATGAAAAAATTAATGTAGTAATTTACGCAAGATATAGTTGCAGTGGACAGCGAGAAGAAAGCATTGAGGGTCAGTTAAAAGTATGTCACAAATATGCAAAAAGGAATAATTTAACTGTTATTCACGAATACATAGACAAGGCTTTAACAGGCAGAAGTGATGACAGACCACAATTTCAGCAGATGATTAGTGACAGTAAAAAGCGTGAGTTTCAAAATGTATTAGTTTATTCATTAGACAGGTTTTCCCGAGATATGTATAAGGCTATGTATTATGAAGTCAAATTAGAGAAAAACAATGTGCATTTAATTTCTGCTACTGAAAATTTTCAAGATACTGCAAGTGGAAGATTTTGTAAAAACGTACTGATGTGCAACGCACAGTACTATTCCAAAGAACTATCACAAAAAGTTAGCAGAGGATTAGAACTAAATGCCGAAAAGGGATTTATAAATGGTGGCATTGCCCCATTTGGATATAAACTTGTTGATAAGAAATTAGAAATTGACGAAAACACTGCACCGTATGTTAAAAGAATCTTTCAAATGTATGCCGACGGAAAGAAATGTACTGATATTATAGAATATTTAAATGCTCACGGAATGAGAACAGCAAAAGGCTGTGAATTTGGCAGAAACAGTTTACATACCATTTTCAACAACAGAAAATATATAGGCGAGTTCAAATACGGAGATATTATAATTCCTGATTGCGTACCAAGAATAATAAGTGATGACCTATTCAATCAGGTTGCAGAAATATTAGTTAAAAACAAACATAATGCAGGACACAACAAAGCAAAGGTTGATTATTTACTTACCACTAAATTATTTTGCGGTCATTGTAAATCCCCTATGGTTGGTATTTCAGGCACATCAAAATACAAAAAAACATACTATTACTATTCCTGCAATGAATTCAGATAAAAGAATTGCAAAAAGCGCAATGTAAGAAAAGACCTTATTGAAAATTTGGTCATATCTAAATGCCTTGAAATGCTAACAGATAAAAATATCAGCAAAATCGCAAAAGAGATTATTAAAGAAAACAAAAAGGATAATGATAATGCGAATATCAAATACATAAAAAAGCAAATGAACAAAAATCAACAGCAACAAGCAAACTTACTTGAATCATTATCAATGTGTAATATTGACAGCATAAGGCAATCTATATTTGATAAAATCGAAAAATTAGAACTCGCTTATACCGAATTAGAAAAGGAAATGTCTATTGAAAAATTGAAGAACACAGAACTTACTGAAAGTGATATTATATTCTTTTTAAGCAGACTGAAAAATGGTAATATTGATGATGTAAAATATAGAAAAGCATTAATTGATATTTTTGTAAAGTCGATTTATTTATATGAAGATAAGCTTACTATAATATTTAATGTTGATAACATAAGCATTACGATTGATGATGTAATTCTTGATAAGATTAGCAAATCATCAAAAAACTTGTATTCTAATGCCAGCGTTGTACCACATATAAAAATCCTTGAAACCATTAATATTACTTGGTTTTGAGGATTTTTTATTTTCCCAAATTGCTTTAAAAACATCATTTTTTACGACCACTTATTCTTCAAAAACGACCACATAACTGCTCCGTTTTTCTATATAATATATGTTTTATATTATATATTTTAAGGAATGTATATTTTTTGCTGTTTTTGCATATTTCTGTATAAAACTTCTTTTGACCACAATAGCGACCACTTATTTTCAAAAAGTAATTTAGCCGTTACATCATGAAGTGACCCCGAAAGTTTAGACAAAATAAATATTAAAATTTAAGAGAATGAGTTCGGAATTGCACCGGGCTCATTTTCAGTTTTGATATAATTCGTTCGTTGTTGTAGTAATCAATATAGTCTTTCAAACAGTTGATGAATTCATCAACTGTTTGAAAGTGCTCGCCGTAAAACATTTCGACTTTCAGTCTGCCGAAAAAGTTTTCCATTGCTCCGTTATCCATACAGTTTCCCTTGCGTGACATACTTTGTGTAATATTATGCTCTGCAAGTGAGCGTTGATATTCTGAATGCTGATATTGCCAGCCTTGATCTGAATGAAATATTGGTCTTGCTTTTTCAGGCAGTTTCTCGAATAAGTTATTCAACATATCTCTGATTTTCTGCAAGTCAGGACTTAGTGAAATGGAGTAGGATTACTGCTTTTTGTTTTTCTCTCGCTCTTCCGCAAGAACTAAGGCACTCAGTTTTTTTAGGTATTCTATCTCCATTCTCAATCGCTGATTTTCTGCTACTAAATCTTCTTCTACCTTTTTATCAAGCTTTGGCGGTATGCTTTTTCTTGTTCCGTTTGCCGCACTTGCCCTGCCCCGTCTTTCTTTCATCAGACCTTCCGCTCCTTCTTCCAAGTATATGCGTTCCCACCTTTGCACTTGTTTTTGATAATTATGTTCCTGTCCTTTTGTAATATCCCAATATTTTCTTACAACTTCACTATAGCTCAAATGATGTTCTCGCATATCCATATATAACACCTATTTTGAATTCTGCACTATATCTTTTTTGTTTATTCCCTTTCTTTCCCATAAAAAATATGCACCTCCAAAAGTGTCTAACTTTTGGGGTGCATATCATCTTTATTGCCTAACATTTATAATATATCTTTTAAAGTCTTTGAGGCAAGATAATTTTCAATTAAATCATCCAGTTCCTTCCACATTTTATGTGTTTTGCAGTTCGGTGCATTGGCGCAGAAGCCCTCTTCCTTTACACAAGCAACCGGAGCAAGGCTGCCCTCTGCGACCTGAAGAATGGATAAAAGCGAATATTCATCTGTCTTTTTGTTAAGTCTGTAACCACCTTTTTTTCCTCTGATACTGTCCACAAGTCCGGCCTTATTCAGTGACGCAACAATGATTTCAAGATATTTGATACCCATATCATTATTCTCGGCAATATCCTTTAATGATACAGGACCGTCCTCCTGATGTTCAGCAAGGTAGGTCATTATCATAAGAGCATACCTGCCCTTTGTTGAAATCATCATTACTCCTCACCTCCGAAGAAGGACTTGGCAATCCTTACACTCTCCATTGCATCTTTGGCATAATAGTCAGCGTCTATCATTTTAGCATATGATTTCGTCAAAACTGCGCCGCCCACAAGCACCTTAGCATCCGTATTTTCGTGAACAAGCTTAATTGTTTTTTCCATATTAGTAACCGTCGTGGTCATCAGTGCAGAAAGTGCAACAAGCTTACAATCATTTTTGATTGTTTCCTCAAGCACCTTTTCACATTTAACATCCTTGCCTAAATCAATCACATCAAAGCCGTAATTCGATAAGAGCACCTTGACTATATTTTTACCGATATCGTGGATATCTCCCTCAACGGTAGCGATAACAATTTTGTTTTCGCTCTTCTTTTCCTGTCCTGATAAAACAAGGTATTCCCTTATTACGTTGAAAGCCTCTTTCGCTGAGTCTGCACTCATAAGAAGCTGAGGGAGGAAGATTTTATTTTTCTCAAATCCGTCACCCACAACATCAAGCGCAGGAATAATATATTCATTTATGATATCAAGGGGCTGCGTATCCTTCAAAAGCTCTTTGGCACAGAAGCCTGCATCCTCCTTCATGCCCTTGATAATTGCGGTTTTAAGGTCCATACTTGAGGTTGAGGAAACAGCAGTCTGCGATAATGTAACCGATTCAATATACTCTGCACAATTATCATCATATCCCATAAGTGCATTATAGGAATAGTATGCATTCATCATAGACTCACTGAGAGGATTGATAATACCTGCAGAAAGTCCGTTCTCAAGTGCAAGCGTGAAGAAGGCAGTATTAATTGCCTCACGCTTAGGCAAGCCAAAGCTGATGTTGGATACACCTAAAACCGTTCCCACACCAAGTTCATTTCTGATATATTTTACCGCTTTGAGCGTTTCTATAGCATTATCCTTATTCGTAGAGATTGTCATTGTAAGTGCATCGACAACCAAATCCTTTTTATCAATGCCATACTCCTGTGCTGTATTGATGATTTTCTTTGCAATATCAATTCTGCCCTGTGCAGTTTCAGGAATACCGTTTTCATCAAGACAAAGACAGACAACCACACCGCCGTATTTTTTAACAAGCGGAAAGATTTCTTTCATAGAGGACTGCTTGCCGTTCACGGAATTCACCATGGGCTTGCCGTTATAAATACGCATTGCCCTTTCCAGTGCCTGAGGATCTGATGAATCAAGCTGAAGCGGTAACGGAAGAACGCTCTGCAGATTATATACCGCATCACTGAGCATTTTCACCTCATCAATTTCAGGCAGACCCACATTGACATCCAGGATATGTGCTCCGTGCTCCTGCTGTGAAAGTCCCTCTTTTATAACATAATCTATATCATTATTTCTCAAGGCTTCCTTAAACAGCTTTTTTCCTGTGGGATTAATTCTCTCACCGATTACAACCGGCTTTTCACCTATTGTAACTGCTGTGGAATAAGAGGATACAACTGTATCTGTTTTCTTTTCAGGAATACTGTCCGGAATCTTTTTGCAAAGCTCAATCATAGCCCTGATGTGCTCAGGTGTTGTACCGCAGCAGCCGCCGAGATAAGATACGCCCTGCTTCGCTATAGTCAGCATATCCTCAGCAAACTCCTGAGGTGATACATTATATACCGTTTTTCCGTCTACAGATTCAGGAAGACCTGCATTCGGCATAACAAGAATCGGTAAAGAGGTATTCTCTCTCATTTCCTTAACCAGCTCAATCATCTGCTTAGGCCCTAAACCGCAGTTAATACCGACTGCATCTGCTCCAAGTCCCTCCAGCATTGCACAGGCTGACCTCATATCTCCGCCTGTTAAAAGCCTGCCGTTTTCGTCAAATATCATAGAGGCAATAACAGGCAGGTCACAATGCTCCTTAGCAGCCAGAACGGCCGCCTTGAGCTCATAGCTGTCGCTCATTGTTTCAATAATTACAACATCCGCGCCGTCTTTACCGGACTCAATAACCTCAGAAAAAAGCTCAACTGCTCTTTCAAAATCAAGGTCACCCATAGGCTTCAGCAGCTTACCTGTAGGTCCGATATCCAGTGCAACCTTTTTGCCTGTCTTTTTTGCAAGCTCCACAGCTGCTTTAACAAGCTCAGGAACATTATCATATTTCAGCGAATTTGCACCAAAAGTATTTGCGGTGATAAAATCCGCACCTGCATCAGCATAGCCCTTATGCACCGCAAACACTCTTTCCGGTTCATTAATATTAAGTTTTTCAGGGAGTTCACCTGCTGATAGGTTCAGCATACTTCCCATTCCGCCGTCAAAAAATTTAATCATTTTCAATACCTATAATCGCTGTTACTGACTTTGTAGGAACCATCTGACAGGTATCTGTCAGGGTAAGTCCTATACGCTTTGTCAGTTCCAGCATTTCAAATATTTTTCTGTTTTCTTCAATATCCAAATCAAAATAACCCGGTGAATACCTTTGTCTCAAATTCATACCATCGGCTATCAGAACATCCTCAAGATGATCACACACCTCTTCAATCTTAGACGCAAGGCACGCCTGCAATACAATTGACCTTGTGATATCCGTCGTACTGTACGTTCTGAGAAGTCTGTCACACTCCGTGCCGAGTGTAGCACCGAAAATGCATACACGCCAGCAGCCTTTTATAGTATCTGCCAAACGCTTGCTCTTAAATACAATATCACCGATTATTAAGCTGTCCGCCGTCACTTCACAGTCAAAAATCCTATGGAGCGTTTTCGGCTTAACACAGGCGTTTACCTCTTCACAGCACTCGTCAATCAGAGATAAAAGCCTTTCGTCCTCCGTTTTAGATGAGGTTCTTAAATAACGTAATATCTCAGCCCTGTTCATTTATAATTGCTGACAATCCTTTCATGATCTGATGTGCAACATCAGGCTTATTCATTGTATAGATATGAATATTATTAACACCATTTGCCATTAAATCTATTATCTGCTCCGTTGCATAGATAATACCTGCCTGCTTCATAGCATCGGGATTTTCACCGAAACGCTCCATAATTTTCTCAAATTTCTTTGGAATGGAAGCATTTGAAAGCGCTACACTTCTCTTTATCATATTTGCATTGGTGATAGGCATAATGCCTGCATTGATCGGCACATTGATTCCTTTAATTGCACACATCTCGCGGAAATTATAAAATTTCTCATTATCAAAAAACATCTGCGTTGTTAAAAAGTCAATACCGCAATCAACCTTTTCCTTCAGGTGTGCAATATCCTCCACTCTGTTTTTTGATTCAGGATGTACCTCAGGATAGCACGCACCGCCGATGCAAAAATGATTTCTTGCCTTTATTTCATTAACAAGCTCATAAGCATGGTGATAGTACTGATTTTCGCTCATAACAAAATCCTTTGGTATATCACCTCGTAATGCAAGAACATTCTCGACTCCGTTTTCTTCCAGCTCGTCAAGTACGGAATTGATTTTTTCCTTAGTCGAGGTAAGGCAGGTAAGATGAGAAAGCGGTGTTACTCCTCCCTGCTGGATTGCATTTGCAATCTCAGTAGTATAGCCGCTTGTTGTACCTGATGCACCATAGGTAACACTCATAAATGCAGGCTTGTCCTTCACCATTTCGCTGATTACCTTTTTCGTATCAGCAAGTTTTGCCCATTCCTTCGGAGGAAAAACCTCAAAGGATACAGTCACCTTATTGTTATTTAATATTTCACTTATTTTCATCGCTATCTATTCCTTTATTAGACTTATAAAACATTATACTACTGCTTTAGTAGGAATTCAAGTTATATTTAAAGTATTATTGCTGTTCTTATTACAGCATATTTCATTACCGGCCTGAATCGTTTCAAGACAATCCCCAAGCTGATTGAAAAATGCTGATAATATTGTCAGTTCATCGTTCGTCTTTCCCTTTGCAATCGCACAGGCAAGAGCCGAAACAGTCATATTCAATTCACATCCGTTCATAACCGCCCTCCTTTTTCATAAATAATAAATTCGATTTTAGTATGATTAAGTTAGAAAAAACGAGAAAAAGCAAGAAACACACCTAATATATAAAATTATTTCCATTTTTTTGTTGACTATTAAATTACTCTATGATATTATATTCAAGCATTCAGAAAACGACTGTTGCAAGACAGTTAATCATTTCAATTTTTTAGTTTGGAGGATATTGATTATGTCAACATTTATGCCAAAAGCTGACGATATCGAACGCAAGTGGTATGTGATTGATGCTGCTGACAAGCCTCTCGGACGTGTAGCTGCTGAAGCTGCTGTTCTTCTCAGAGGTAAGCATAAGCCAATCTTTATGCCAAATGTTGATTGCGGCGATTTCGTTATCATCATTAATACTGACAAAGCTGTTCTTACAGGCGATAAGCTCAACAAGAAGCTTTATCAGCATCACACAGGTTACATTGGTAACCTCAAGGAAGTTAAGTATGGTACTCTTATGAACGAAAAAAGTGATTTCGCTATGCAGCTTGCTGTTAAGGGTATGGTTCCTGATACCACACTCGGCAGAAAGCAGCTTACAAGATGTCGCATCTTTAAGGGTGCTGAACACAAGCATGAGGCTCAGAAGCCTGAAGCTTGGGAATTTTAAGGGAGGTATCTGAATTATGTACGAAACAAATCCTTATTTCTACGGCACTGGCAGAAGAAAAGAATCTGTAGCTCGTGTACGTGTTTATGCAGGTACCGGCAAAATCACAATCAACGACAGAGACATCGACAATTACTTTGGTCTTGAAACACTTAAGCTCATCGTTCGTCAGCCTCTTGCTCTTACAGAGACAACTGAGAAGTTTGACATCGTTTGCCGCGTAAACGGCGGTGGCGTTACAGGTCAGGCCGGCGCAATCCGTCACGGTATTGCAAGAGCTCTTCTTCAGTATGATGAGTCACTCCGTCCGGCACTCAAGAAGGCTGGATTCCTTACCCGTGACCCACGTATGAAGGAAAGAAAGAAGCCAGGTCTCAAAAAAGCACGTCGTGCACCACAATTCTCAAAGAGATAATCTGCAGAATTCTCACGACTGCTGGGAGCCTTTATTTACAGGGTTTTTGGAGTTGTCAGATGGACTGAAAAGTTGTGAATATTGCGTTACAAGTAACAAACAAGTAACACACAAGCAACAAATTTATATGTATATAAGAGATGTTTTTCCTATAGGGAAGGCATCTCTTTCTTTTTGTTTAAATCTTGTTAATAGCATTCAATAACTCCTCAATATCCAAATGAGTATAGATTTTTTCGGTTAGCGTCATTGCACCCGAATGACCAACAATCTTTTTAATTATAGTCTGGCTTACATCCGCTTCCACAAGCATGGAAACACAGGTGTGTCTGCAGCAATGTGGGGTTTGTGTTAAGCCAAGATTGCTCATCAATGGCAAGAAATAGCTATCATAATAATTTCGGTATTTGAATTGTTCTCCATCTTCAGTATGAATAAGGTATTCGCTTTCAGTATCTTTGTACCAATTCTTGAAGAATGGCAGTACATTATCTGCAATCGGAACTTTTCTTATACCGTTTTCTGTTTTGCTGGCTAAAACATCAAAATATTGTTCATCTAAATGAACATTCTCTTTTTTCAGATCAAGCATTTCGGATATTCTTACACCTGTGTATATCAGCATCAAAACAATCTGATAATACTTATCATCTTTCTGCTTCCACAGGAGCTTAATATCCTCTTTGGTAAATTTGTTTCTATCCATTTTATTGGGATTTCTGTCCTTATATTTAACTATGTCGACAAACTCCGAATAATCTTTATTACAAATATCATTCATCATTGCATAGTCATATAACTGACCGAAAAGCACCTTCAATTTCCTTAAAGTCGGATAGTTTTTACCGCAGTTATCAACAACATACTGCAAATCCGCAAGTCTTATATCCTTGAACACTTTGTTATACAGGGATTTGCAAAGCTTGTATGAAGCCTTATAACCTTTTACATTTGATTCAGATATTGATGAAAATTTGCTTGCCGACCACCTATCATAGATTTCCTTAAAAGTAATCTTCGATGCGGTAATATCAAACGGATTTTTATTATACTCTGCTAGCATTTGCAATCCGTCTGCTTTTGTCGGTGCATATCCTATTACAATATAGTCCTGAACCTGCTTGTCTTTAACCTCGTCATAATGCCAGCCAGCAGTTTTTCTGACAAGATAGGGATTTCTTCGCCTACCGGATAATTTAGTGACGCCGCCATATCCGTTTGGCAATCTCAATACTCCAAAACCTCCTTAATAAAATATTTATGATAAGAGCTTAGCCAAACAAAAGTCGAATCCAATAGCCTAAAATAATCAATTTTTCGCACCTAACGCCATTTTTTGCCTTGATATACGCCAGTATACCTGCGTCAAAGAAATGACACCATGCACAAAAAACTGATTATTTTAGGTGCTACGCAGTTTAACTTTAGCAATTTTGGTCAAAGACAAGGCAAAAAACGCAGGAATACTTAGCGTATTCCGAGGCTTTTTAACGCAGTATTTGGGCACAAATTGCAAAGCTAAACCTTATTTTGTTCGACTCTTGTTTGGCTTACTCATCATCACCATTGTTCTGTTGTGCCGCAATTTCTGCCACACGCTCTCTGTCTAATTCAAGAAATTTTTTAAGTCTTTCTTCTGTATTTAGATACTCTATTTTCTTATCAGTTAAAAAGCAATTGCTGTATCTGCCCAGCATCTTTTCTTCCCATTCATCTAATGCCTGATAGCTCATAAAATAAATTTCTGTTGCTTCTCTGTTTTTCTGAAATTCTTTTAATGTCTGTACTAAAGGATAATTAACTTCGTGCTTTTCATCATTACCATTTATAATAATTGAACATTTTCTATTATGAATATCTGTTGCCTTTTCAACTTCAATTTTGAAGTCGATTTCTTTTTTTCTGTCAAGCTTGAACAGAAATGCAAGCACATCGGAAAGACTGTCTACCTTCATATGAGTTGAATCATAGCCGATGAAATAGCTAATCGGAACTTCTAACACTTCTGATATTTCTTGCAAGGTTGAAATGGAAATATCTATTTCTCCGCTTTCGTACTTCTGAACAGTACGCAGAGATTTATTGAGTGCTGCTGCAAATTCAGTCTGATTCATCTTTTTAAGTTTTCTTTGCTCGGTAATCCTCTCACCGATTTCAATATGTAAATTACGCATTCGTATCACCTCAACAATACTATAACACATGGCAAAATGAATTGCAAGTGTAATTATGTATTTTTATTACATATTTTTTTCTTGACAAATTTCAATAGATAACTTATAATGAATTTACGCAATATAAATACGTATTTGCAAGGAGGTGACACAATGGCAGAAAAGATTTATATAGAAAGTCCTAACTTCACAGGAAGAAATGTTCCTGTTACAGAAATTGCAAAGGCAATCGGAAAAGATGCACAATATGTCCGTATCGGACTTCAAAAAGGCATCCTCAAATTTGGTTATGCAATCAAGCTTGAAAATTCAAGCGAGTATAACTACTACTGCCCCGACAAAAAGGTGTGGGAAGAAACAGGTTATTTCAATGAAAAGAGAGCTGGATAATAAAAAGTGACTGTCTGTTGTATAAAAAGTATAACAGGCAGTCATTCATTTTTAGAGAAACAAAACATTTGCAGTCGCAGACTGTAACGAGCATAGGTTTTGTAAAGCCACAGGCTGCAAAACCTAACGGCTAAAGCCGAATGGGGACACCCCTTTGACCCCGTTGAAGAACATTTGAAAGGAAGTATTTATGAGAACAAGAAACAAACTAATCAACATCCGAGTTACCAATGATGAATGGGCAGCACTTGAACGCAAGGCTAAAAAATGTGGCTTGTCATTGTCGGCATATTTAAGAAAGGTCGGACTAAATCAGAATATCAAAACTGCACCGAGCAGCTACTTGTACGAAGCATATCAGACTATATGCAATATGAATAACAGTCAGTTAAATGGTGTTGCTGATTTAATTCTAAAAGCCTATCACGATGGAGAAAACAACGAATGGCAGTAACAAAAATCTGGGCAATTAAAGATAGTTTGTCACGAGTGGTTGACTATGCAGCTAACCCGAATAAGACAATTTATTCTGATTTGCAAAAGGTTATTCACTATGCAGATGACGAGAATAAAACCATAAACGGAAAAGAAAAAGCCTGTTTTGTTACTGGTGTTAATTGCAATGCTACCACTGCATTTGAAGAAATGTACGCAGTTCAGGAGCGTTTTAACAAGGTCAATGGCAATGTTGCTTACCACGCATATCAAAGCTTTAAAACTGGCGAGGTTACACCTGAACAATGCCATAGGATAGGCGTTCAGCTTGCAAAGGATATGTGGGGTACTGATTATCAAGTGCTTGTTGCAACACATTTCAATACAGGCACATATCACAACCATTTTGTTATCAATTCAGTTAATATGTGGAATGGCAGAAAGTTTGACTGCAACAAGAAAGCATACTATAAATTCAGGGATTTGTCTGATAAATTATGCGAAAAGGAACAGCTTACTGTAATAAAAAATCCAAGCGGCAAAACGCCGAGAAGTATGTACTTTGCAGAAAAGCGAGGAGAACCGACAAAGTATAATCTGATGCGGAATGCGATTGATTATGCAATCAGCATAAGCGTTAACCAAGCACAATTCAGAAAGGCATTAGAGAAACAGGGCTATATAATCAATCTCGATCCGAGATTAAAATATGCCACCATTCGTTCAATAAATGATACAAAAAATACTCGCCTATATCATTTAGGCGAGCAGTATGACAGAGATGGTATTTTCAGCAGAATGAGGGAAAATGATGTGTGGATAGCAGGTGAAGAATACAGTTATTATATTAAAAATACTAAACAAAAAACTATTCAGCCAAAGAAATATATTCTGAAAGGCAGCTTATCCAGTACAAGAAAAATAACTGGTTTGAAGGCACTATACCTGCATTACTGCTACTTGTTAGGCTACATTCCAAAGAAACATCAGCCTTTATCCCCTGAAATGAAAAAGGCATGGCGAAAGATTGACAGATATTCACAGGAGATAAGACTGATTTCAAAGCAAAATCTGAATACCATTGATGATGTTAATAATTTTATCAACACATCAAGCGAACAAATCAAACTTATTGAAAAACAACGCCAACACATCTACAACAAACTCCGCAGGTGTACTGATACAGACAAAAGAGCAGAGTTATTGTCTCAAAGAAATAACTGCACATCCGCTCTAAACGATTTACGCAAAAACATCCACACCGCAAAACACATCATAGCAGATAACCCCGAAATCGAATCCAACATCAAAGCTGAGCAAAACCTACAACACCAGCAATTTAAAGTTAAGAGCAATCAAAAAAGGAAAGATAAACTAATTATTAATCTTTACAGATAGTGACTAATTCAAACAAAGATAATCAATAAAGGTGTAGTTATTTTAAACTACACCTCTTCATTATTGTAATACTGTTCAATCATTTTAAACTGTTCTTCGTTAAGGTTATCAATATTGTTATTAAACTTTATTTCTGAGCTATCAATAGAATCAACACAAGGTTTAAGCCACTCAATATCCTCAAAATTAAATCCATAACGCAACATCCATATTTCTGTACTATCAGTTGTTCCAAACTTCATATAATTAGCCATTTTGAAAGCCCTTATATCATTTGTCGCTTCAAAGTATTCATTAAAGATAGCATAAAAAATATCGCTAAGCTTAAATCCAATTAATTTATCTAAAAAATCATATGTATCAAAAACGATAGTATCATAATCTACATCTTTTGCAAGTATAGAATTAGATATTCTAGGATAATTAGGTAATGTTTTGTTTGGGATTTCATTATACCCCACCATATATTTTGCAGAGATCGTATTTGATTCTTCGGGATGCTTTTTGCGTTCATTTGTACAAGCAACTCTAGAATATCTTATTTGACATATTTTTCTAAAAGTTCGCCCTGTTATTTTCCACAGCATAATTTTTATGGCTTCGGATAATACGTTTTTTTCTGATATAACTAAACAACGTCCAAGATATGCCTCATATAGTTTATGAAATAAATCTTTAATTTCCTGCGTAATTTGGTCGGCAGAAATAATATGATCATCTATAAAAATCATATCTAATAAAGTGGGCACAAGTAGTTTTATATCGTCAGATTTAATTTTCTCAACATCTTTATAGGTTAAATTGTAATCATCATTATATGTACCATTATTAATTGATTCTTTAAAGTCCTGATATTTTTCATCAATACTTTCATCTTTTGTATCTAAATGTGATACTTCAGAAATCGGATTAGTTTTAGTTAAAGTATCTCTTAATGAGGACATAGCTCCAACTCTTACTATTACCCTTCCGACATCAAATGAGTTTACTGTAGTGGAGCGTCCTGCTCTACCAATTAAATTTTTTACTGATAATGATTTGGACTTTTCAAACCTATCAATATAAACTACATCAAACGGCATATTAATTCCTTGCTCTAATGTTGACGTGGCAAAACATAATCTGCAAAATCCCTGTTGAGTAAAGTGTTCTAAAATTAATCTTGCCGTTAAAGGCATAGAGCCATGATGTGTAACAATTCCACGAGAAAGTTGTTCAATCATATCAGAATTATAATATTCCTTATTATTTTTAGAAGCGCCAATATATTCTCTTAATTTTTCAATTAGATTTAAAGCTGCAGGATTGGTAATGTTGGTGCAGAGATTAATATATTTTTTAAATCGGTGGAAAACTGTTTTATTGAGTATTTGTGACTTTGATACATATACTAAAACACTACCACCATTTCTCAATGATTGTTCAATAGGATCATTCTCTGCAAGCAACTTATGGTTCCCAAATATTTTTTTATTTGTTCCAAAATGACAAAACTCATCGGTTGATGTATTATGAGTATAAAAAATTTGTCCAACATTTTTCTGCTTATATTGTCGATACATTGCTGTCTCATTAATATCGATATTATTTTTAATTAATTGAGCTTGAGGATTGGATATAAAAGGATGGGCAAATATAAATCTAGCATTAGGAAAAGAATTTATAGCACGTCGCACAATACTATCAAAGTATAGACCTCTTGTAGATTTTTCATCACTTAATTGAGCTTCATCAAAGAGTATATATTCAATATTTAACCATGATTTGTTTTTAAACAATTCTCTTGAACGTTCAGGAGTTAAGATAAAAACATTTCGCTTTGCATATTTTGTGTTAATATGTTCTACAAATGTTAATACGTTAACTTCTTTAATATTGACTGTATCACGAACTCTATCATAGTATTCATTTATTAACGCTCGTGAGGGAACTACAATTACAATATCATTTTGTGAATGAGAAATGACACTTCTAAACACAAATGATTTGCCGGTACTTGTAGGTGCAGAAAAGCTAAAACTTTGTTTTGTTTCAATTTGTTTTAAAATATCTGCTTGCATAGGAGTATAGTTTTTTCCCCATTTTTCTTTAATATATTGAGAATAAATGTCAAAAACAATTCCTTGCATTGTCTCGGGTATTGGTTCTTTAAAGAACAACCCCATTATTTGTATTATATTATTTTCAATCGTTTTAAAGAATTCAGGTTGAAATATTTTGATATAAGATAGTATTTCAAGAATTACTGTGTCAACAGGACCATCTTTATATAAACAGTCAATTGCATAAGCAGATATTTCATCAAGATTTTTTCCGTCTTTAATTCTTTTAATTAAATTTCCACTTTCAAAAATACTGTTCATAAATTCACCGCCACTAATATTACTTCTTCGTATTGGAGTAATAACTGAAAATCAGCCCTTTTTTTGATTTTATCAATGATACTATCAGAACTTGTTCTTTTAGCTGAAAAAGCTGCAGCAAACCCTTTGTTTCCGTTATATGCTCTATGTAGTGCCGCAGCTGAGCAAAATGGCTTTAATTCTGGAAGATCTTCAATATCTTTAGACTTTTGAATAAAATCAACCATCTGTGGTAAAGCAGTGGAGTATGCTGTAGTTGCCGCCACATATTTTGATTCGCCAAATATTATTGTATCAGTCTGGCAATTTTGGCTATGAAAATCAAATCCAGGATTACCCGATTTTTTCTTTCCAAGTAGTTCTCCCAATGGAATATCTAAATAATTTAGTTTATCCACAATTGCTTCTCTAGCTAATTCAGAAACAACATATTCTCCTGCATCTTTTGTAATCTTGTCATCAATACATTTAGAAAATTTATCTTTAATATCTTCTATAGTTTTATTTGCACGTGAAGTGAATGCTGCTATTTCAAAACTGTCGTCAAATTTATTGAGCCAAGAAAAATTCATTAATGATATTAGAATATCAGACAATGTTGATGTTAAGTCTTCTGGATCTATACGAATAAATTGCACTGTTGCTGTTCCAATATCTTTTAAATGTCTATGCTCGATAATTTTCAACAAAATCACCTCACTTGATTATTTCTTCTAAAACAACCCAATCATCACTCTGAATATCATCAGAATAATTATTCATACAGATGCAGAGTTCATCACTTTTATCATCATTTCTGACGATTCCACCTTTTAAGCCGTATTTTTTAAGATATGTCTTTAACACTTCAAATTTTTTCGGTGTAAAAATATCAATATCCTGACTATTTCCACTACGATCAAATCCACCTTTGGTTTCAATAATCCAAATCTCATCTCTTATACAAACTACATAATCGGGATAAAATAACTTTTGTTTTCCTGAATTATCTTGATATACAATTGATAAATATTCGTTACCTTTATCTCCGTTTTTATACCACCATTCAATATTATCATTACGCTCACAAAGTTTTTCAAACTTTCGCTCCGATGATGAACGAGGCTCTGCTGAAGAAAGATAATTTTGATAAACATTCTTTTTCATAATATTATGAGCTTTAGCAGAAGCATCATATGTAAAAATGCACGATTGAGGAATACGGAATTCATATGTTGAAATAGCAGGCATATTAAGTTCTGTTTGTGCAAGTTCAACTGCCATAGCGTTACGAATTGCATGCTTAAGACGCTCATCATTGTTTAATACAAAAGCATATACTTCTCTTGATGAAAGAGAAAGAATTTTCCTGCTGTAATTGAATTTGGAATCAAACAATTTACGAATAATAGTATTCATATATGAATATTCCATACCAATTTCTAAACCGATTTTACTAATTCTGTTATGATAATCACGACCATGTGTATGGGTATTCATTTTTTCTGTTATAGCAATCGTGTTCATATCCGATGAATTAAAGTCGAGAGTTGCAGTTTCGCCCGATAAGGTGTGACGGATAATATCTTCACTAAAGATATATCCTTCTGATTGTAAACGAGTTTTATTTTCTGCCTTATTTCCGCCTGTTCCGTATTCATTTTCAAAATACCTTGCAACTGCAAGCAAAGTTTTTTGAGGATTTCGTGTGGAAGTAACCATTGTGCGCTGTTCACTTGTTAATACTATTTCTTTATACTCGTTCTTTAAAAACAATATACAAGCATCAAGTGCACCCTTGCCAAGTGACATTTTAACACCTGCTGTAAATTTGCCATCAAGTGTATAAAGATAACAGCTATCAAGCAAATCGTTTCCATAATGCTTTGCTTCAGGCATACGACGGATTCTACCGATAGTCTGAATTTCAAAGGTTTCATCCATATTATCACGGAGTTTAACCAGAATATGTGCTCTTGGGCAGTCCCAACCTGTTGCAACTGCTTGTTTGATAATAATAGCAACTGGTGTAGCATTATTCTTTTCTATTTTTTCAAGATTTTCATGTTTTTTATCAAGCCAAACAGCAAGTTGACCATTTTCATAAGTTATTCCTTGAGTTTCAAACCAGCGTTCAACACTATCCAGTAAAGAATCAGATTTATTAGGAAGCTGAACTACAATAAGTGGATTAATATCAACATTCTGATTGGAAAATGCAGAATAAAGTTCTCTTTGCTTGCTGTATGCCTTTTCTAAAAGATATTCGGTCTGATTTTCAGTTTCAACAGTTTGAGGAAAATCTTCATTAATGATCAACATCTTTTTTATAAGTCCTGCAGCAATTACCTCTTGTTCTGTGATTTCAATAATTTCAGCATTTTTTATTCCTTTTGGTGTAGCTGAGCAACGTATAATCTTATCAGTTTTAAAATACTGAATTATTGCGTCTGCTTTGATAGTATTATTTTGATGACTTTCATCAACTATAATTACAAAGCGAAGTCCATCATTCAGTGCATTTTGAATATGTTCTAAAAAGTTGGTATGTTCACTATCTTTAAGTGCATTGTTGCCTTTCTTTGTAAGCTTTTCCCAGTTAATAAAACAGTTATCATTTTCTTCAAAACCGGAGGTCATAATATCTGAAAGCAGTTTTGTTTGTGAAGCGTGGATATACTTATCCATTTTTGCCTTGCTCTGTTCCTCCAAATTACCCTTACCCGGTGTAAGCCATACAAATACAGTATTTGAAAAGGACTGTATATATTGATGCATAAAGTAGGTCAATATAATTGTTTTACCACTACCTGTTGGACTTTTCAAAATAATATCACGAGCAGGCTTGTCCATTGCTTCAAACAGTGATTTTACTGCCCTAAGCTGAAATTCTTTTAATTTCATAATTACCCCTCCTGTAAATCCTTATAATAATAGTCTGGAATAATGTTCACTTGAATTTTGTGTTCAGCAATGGCAACTTCTTGTTCTTCAGTAGGTAAAAGATCATGCCCCATATATAGTTTCTTGCACTTTGAGAAATCTGTAATATTCGCTACAAACTTGTCAAGTTCTTCCTCTGTAAGAACAATTGCAATTTCTGAATTACCTGTAAAATTAACACCATTTTCAAGTTCTACAAGTTCACGGATATGTAAGAGCAACTCATCTGCATATTCATAGTACATACGCTCATCAATTGGAATATAATCCACCTTATAATATTTAAGGCTTGCCTCATAGTTTTCCTTATCAATTACTCGTTTAACGCGCTCATAAGTAACATCCCTACAGATATTATTCTCATTGTTGGTGCAAAGAATAAATTTACGGTTTCCACCATCTTCGGCGTTCAGTTTCATAACGGCGTGTCCCGTTGTTCCGCTGCCTGCAAAACAATCTAATATTGTAGCATTTGTAGAATAGCAAATTTGTATTAGTTTTGTTAAAAGGGATAGTGGCTTTGGATAGTCAAACGCAAAATCGTTAAAAATCTGTTTTAGGTCTTTTTTTGCATTATCATTTGAGTATTCAGCATCTAAAAAATCCAAAGTTGAAAGTGGCTTCGTTCTTTCTCTGACAACAATTTCGTATTCTCCATTAGAATTGCGGTTTATTTTAGCATTAAGATAAGTCTTGGTGTATATGCGAGCTGTCCCGTCAGCCTTTTCTTTAACGACAATGAAGCCATTCTCATATCCAAAATCGAATAATTCTTTACTCCAGCGCCATGCCCAATCTGCTCGTTGGTGTTCGCCATTTTTTCGTTGCTGATATTTTTCGTAATCAGAGCCCGGATAAAAGATTCTACCGCCGATTTCAATAGGATAGTCCAAACTTGCACTGTACGACAGACTATCGTAATCAAGAGTTTGATTAAGTTTGTATTTTCCTCTTACTTTTACATACTCATCTTCATACTTAAAGCCATCGTCAATATGAGGTATGCCAACAATTCCTACAGTAGAAATATTGTTAGCGTAAATTATAATATAGTCATGGTTGGCGGAAACATGATTTGTTGTTTTTCCAGATGATTTAGTGCGTCTTGCCATACAACTGATAAAATTGCTTTCACCGAAAATTTCATTACAAAGTAATCGAACATCGGATTGTTCATTATCGTCGATTGATATACAAATATAGCCTTGCGCAGAGAGTAATTTCCGCATAGCTTCAAGGCGATTTTTCAGAAAAGATAAATATTTGCTATGTCTAAACCCATCTTCACTAACTACAAACTTATCATCATAGATAAAATCTTTATTTCCTGTATTATATGGAGGATCTATGTAAATAAGGTCTATTTTCCCTTTATGTGTCTTTTCAAGCAGTTTAAGTGAGGCAAGATTATCACCTTCAATTAGAAAATTTATCTTCCCACCATTATCAATAAACAAATCTTCATTTTCGGTCAAAACAGGAGTATGCGTATCAAGAACCTCGTCGATTTCTTCACGATGTTCTTCAAACACAAGACCATATTTTTTACCGTTTACATCTTTTTCAATTTCAGAAAGATATGTTAGCAGATTACCTGTATTTTTATCTTGTGGCGCTGCAGAAATATATTTTTTAATTTCTTGTATTTTGCCCAACAAATCTTCTCTTTTTTGTTTTGATATATTTGTGCTCATATTCTCTCCTAAATCATTATTAATTAATTGTCTTCAAGATTATCATTTTCTTCATTATTTAACTCTATCCTTTTACGTCTATTCCAAAGGGTTTCATCTTCAAAAGTAAAATACTCAAATCCATTTACACAAGATCCTGTCCAACCGAAATTTTCTCTACCAAGTTTTAATGCAAGTGCTGATATTGTAAACTCCTCACCATTGTAATTAACTCTATTTTTTCTGTTAACAGTTGTGCAATAATAATCATTGTATAAAAATTTTAATTGTGTATCTGGTACTATACCAATCATTTCAAATGTTGTATTTTTTGCACGATTACGACCAGATGATAAATTTGTTGCATCATTTTCTTCTTTTACATTCCCATCATCAGGAGGATATATTTTTAATTTATCAATATCTCCACGCATTATAGCAATTGATTTGAAAATATTATATGCTTTTTCTGGAGTGACATTAAAGAATTCTTTTGTTCTTGGATGCCCATAAACAATTTCTCTTGCACGCAATTCATAATGAATTTCATCAATTAAATTATGAATTTCTCTCTCTATTGTTATGTCATCTTCAACTTCATATGTTGCATATATACGAAATCCAAATGGAGTTGCTTCAGAACTATTTAATTGATTAACTCTAACCATTATATCATTTTGACTGGTTCTTCCTATTTTTACCCATTCGTCACCAAAACTTGGATTTTTAAGAATATATACAAATCCCATACTATACCCCCTTATATGAACCTTATCAAACTATATTATTGCTCTTGAAAATGCTATGCTCAAAAGGTTACTTATATCTTCTAAAATTGTTTTAAAATCATCAATTACATTTATCTTCTTCGCAAAGGCTTGCCATTTCTTTTGCATTGATTCATCTTCGCCGAAGGCGATAACTTGGTTGAATTGCTCTATTGTAAAATGATGGTTGCGGTTTGCAAAGGTTTTTCGCATTGCTTCGGCGAGTGTGTCGCTGTCAAATTCAAAATGCGTTGCAAGATAATAAATATCGTAATAGTCCTTCATTCTGCTTGAAAACTCCATTAAATCGAGTATTGCATCGAGTTTTTCGGCAATGGTGGTTTCAAGCGAATATGTATTGATTGTAGGATTATCAAAATCATCAAGCTGAGTCGGTATTGCTCGCTTCTCTTGCTTCGGCACAATAATATCACCTACGCCAAAATCAATATTTATCGGTGTTTTTGTGTTCTTGATTTTTGCAACAAGTGATGCACCTATGCCTGCGTACTTTTTTGCAACTGATATCGGTTCAATGCTCTTGATTTCAAAGGTAACAAAATTATTATCCGTTTCAGTGCTGATTATTTCTTCAATGATTAGTTGCAGTTGTTCGGGTGTGTTCGGAAGTCTTTGAAGCAAGAAGTCAATATCCATTGTTACTCGGCTTTCAAATTCTGTTAATGCGTATATAAATAGTCCGCCTTTGAGTACAAAATTATCAGCATATTTTGATTTTTCTAATCGTCTTAAAAATTCTTCCTGACAAAACAACTGCAAGCAAAGCTGATAACTTCTGCCGCTTTCTTTTGCCTTATTTTTCAGTCTTGCAAGGACTGACGATGCTTTATCAGCCATTAAGCAGCACCTCCATAAGTTCGGTTACTTTTCTATATACTTTTAACTGCTTTGCGTATTTTGATAAATTTGCCAAATTCTTCTTATTATCAGCAATATAAGCGTTAATTGCTTTATTGAAAATTTCGCTGTCAAGTTGGTTTCTGTATTTAAAGCAATCACAAATTGTTCGTTCACGGTCATAAATATTGAGCTTAAAACCGTTGAAATCATCTGTTGTTTTTCCGAGTTCATAAGTTTGTGGCTGTATGAAATGTGGTTTTATCGGCAATCCGTCAACATTCAACTTTGATAATGATATTGCACGAGGCACAGCTACACTCCAGACTAATGGAGCATAATCACTATATCCATAATGATACAAAGCCGATTCAAGACAAACTATACCTTCAGGAAGCACAGTAGCTAAAAGCTGCTCTTCAGAAACCACACTATCCGAAAGGCAATAAAAACCTTGTCTGATTCGGTCAATCCTATTATTTTCGCACAAATTGCTGATTTGATAATTTTTAAGACCAGCCGATTTAAAATCAGAAGTCTTTGCAATTCCACCAGAATTTATAATAACTTGCTTTGCAATATCAAAGGTATTCATCATTACCAACTTTCTTCATACAGAAATATAATTTTGTATATCAAAAATAGTTTAACATATATCAAATTATTTATCAACAATTTTTTAGATACAGTTTTTGAATTTTGTATGAGCTTTATCTAAAAAGAAAATGCAGCCGATTGCTCGACTGCACCCATTTATTTATAATTTCTGTAAGCCAAACAGGGCTTGATTTTCATATGGCATACGATATTTAAAATGCATATAGTTCCAATAATCAATCCTTTCTCGTTGTTCTTGATTGTTTGGCTTTTTACGCAATTTTTCAATATCTCTGCGAACAGACCATGTAAAGTAACGATTCCAATCGTTTTCTGTTCCTGTTGCAAAATGAGTTATGTAATACCCTAAATTATTGAATATTTTATTTAGTTTGATTAAAGGATACACTCCACCATCAAACTCATCAAGCTCTTTCGGTACATCCTCAATAGTTGCAAAAACTTTTTGATAAAGCAGTGTTCCACCTTTCTTCAAGAAGTTTTCGCCAAGCTGAAATGTGTTTTCAATAGAATCAATCGTTTCACTGCAAATGACAACATCGTATTTAGTATCATCTTTGTATTTGGCAACATCTTTATGAGCAAGCTTAACACGATCGATGCCACTTTCTTTTAATCGCTTTTTGCCTATACTTATAAAGTCTTTACATATATCAACACCAACACCCGATATTCCAAATGCTTCGCTCCACACCTTGAGCACAGTGCCGTAACCACAGCACAAGTCTAATACTTTGCTGTTTTTATTAAGACCAATCTCATAACCTAATCTCAAGATTTCCTCAACTGGTACCATGCTGATTAAGTATTGATTATCCTTAATCTCACTAATCCTGTTCTTATATATATTAATATCAACATTTGTATTTTTTGATTTATTAATAAAACTCAATTTAAGTTCCTCCAAAATAATATTATTTATTAAAAATATTTTATGGTGGCTATGCTTAAAAATGAGCACAAAAAAAGGACACGCCTTGCGTGTCCTGAAAATCAATATCACGAAAGGTTTGATTGGCAACACAAATAAACACAGCTAAACTGTGCATTTTTTGCGTTGATGGTATTTATTTTTAAGCGATGGCCACCTCAAAAATAACTCCCATAATCAAACTCCTTTCTTGTATCTTGCATTAACAAGATTTATTGTTTATAATATAACATACTTAGACTAAATAAACAAGTTATTTTATTGCAGTGAATAGTTATGCGTAATATTGCATAAGCAGCGCACAAGTAACAAAAATAAAAAGAAACCCTGTAAAATCGGGCGTTTTACAGGGTGGGAAGTTCTCAAAGAGATAATCTTTCAGATTTCAAGAACGTTCTGTTTTTACAGGACGTTCTTTTCTTATATATAATTATGTATTTTTATTTGACATTTTATTTCAATATGGTAATATAACATCGGAGATGTTATAAATGGCAAAACCTAAACAAATGTCGGAAAATTTTATACTCGGAATTCTTCTTGCTGCTGTGGGCGGATATCTGGATGCATACACCTATCTTGTACGCGGAGGGGTATTTGCCAATGCACAGACAGGTAATATCGTTTTACTCGGAATAAATCTTGCCGAAAGCAGTTACCTTAAGGCGATGCAGTATCTTTTACCTATTGCTGCTTTTTCAGTCGGCGTTCTTATTTCGGAAGGAATAAAAATCAAATTGCCCAAAAGCTATCATTTACACTGGCGGCAGATTATCATTGCTATTGAGATATTTTTACTGTTTATATGTACATTTATCCCCAGCGGAAAGGGTGATATGGTTGTAAACACAATCGTTTCACTTGTATGTGCCCTGCAGGTTGAAAGCTTCAGAGTAATCAACGGCAATAAGGTTGCAACAACAATGTGCACAGGCAATCTCAGAAGCGGTACAGAACTGCTTTTTCAGGGAATAAGCACGAAAAATAAGACCGCTATAAAGCAATCTCTGAATTACTATTTCATTATTCTGTTCTTTATAATCGGTGCTGTTGCAGGTGCTATAATAACAAATTTTATAGGAATAAAAAGTATCATTGCATGCTGTATTTTACTGATCATACCATTTGTAATGATGTTTAAAAGAAATAATCTATGAGCTCTGAAAAAAACTTAAACTACAACAAAACAATATATGCCAGCTTTATAGGCTATATCGTACAGGCGATTATAAATAACTTTGCACCACTCCTGTTCCTGACCTTTCAGAAAAGCTATAATATCGCACTTGATCAGATAACAATGCTGGTTACTATTAACTTTTTAATACAACTCTTTGTGGATTTGCTGTCAGCAAAAGTTATTGATAAAATCGGATATAAACCGAGCATCATTTTTGCTCATTTATGCTGTTCAGTCGGTCTGATACTGATGACCGTACTCCCTGATTTGTTGCCAAATGCATTTGTAGGACTGCTGATAGCGGTTATCATCTACGCAATCGGCGGCGGAATCATTGAAGTTTTAATCAGTCCGATTGTTGAAAGCTGTCCGACAGATAACAAGGAAAAGGCAATGAGTCTTTTACATTCCTTTTACTGCTGGGGACATGTTGGTGTAGTTCTTATATCAACATTGTTCTTTAAACTATTCTCCATAGATAACTGGAAGGTGCTTTCGGTTATCTGGGCAATTATCCCATTGGCAAATGCCTTTTTGTTCAGCAGAGTGCCTATTGCACCACTGATTGAAAACGGAGAAAAAGGAATGTCACTTAAAGAGCTTTTTTCCAAAAAATTCTTTTGGCTTATGCTCATAATGATGATTTGTGCAGGTGCCAGCGAGCAATCCGTAAGTCAGTGGGCATCCACCTTTGCAGAGCAGGGTCTGGGCGTTTCCAAAACAATCGGCGATCTGGCCGGACCAATGGCATTTGCCGTGCTTATGGGAATCTCAAGAGCCTTTTACGGCAAATACGGTGACAAAATAGATTTAGATAAATTTATGCTGTTCAGCGGTATTCTCTGCATTATCTCTTATCTTTGCATAGGACTGTCCGATTCACCTGTAATCAGTCTTATTGCCTGTTCTGTATGCGGTTTATCAGTAGGCATCATGTGGCCGGGAAGCTTCAGTAAAGCATCGGCCTCCATCACTCATGGAGGCACAGCAATGTTTGCATTGCTTGCACTCGGAGGAGACTTAGGCTGTTCGGCAGGACCAACAATCGTCGGAATGGTGTCAAGTGTATTCAATGATGATTTAAAAAAGGGAATTCTTTTTGCAGTCATCTTCCCTATTCTTCTCATTATCGGAGTCCTTCTTTGCAGGAATAAAAAGCTTATTAATAAATAGAGTCCAAAATAAATCATAGAAAAATGAAAGAAAAAGAAAAAACCACCTTCAGAAAAATTGAATATCACAGAAAAGAGAGTATTTACCTTATCGTAAGAGGAATAGAAGTAGGAGTCGTAGCAGGACTGATTGCCGTTCTTTACAGATTTTTACTGTCAGTTGCCGAAGAAAAACTGCTGTCTGTTCTTGACTATATAAAAGGGAATCCCCTGAGAACAGGAATCTGGTTTATCATACTGATTGCTATGGGCGTCTTTGTATCCTTTATTAACAAATGGGAGCCGTCAGCCTCAGGCTCAGGCATTCCGCAGATTACAGGCGAGGTGAAAGGCTATCTGTCTCCAAGCTGGTGGAGGGTGATTATTGCAAAGCTTATCGGCGGTACGACCTCTGTTTTTGCAGGGCTTTCACTTGGCAGAGAGGGTCCCAGCGTGCAACTGGGAGGAATGGCCGCAAAGGCTGTTGCAAAAATAACGAAGGCAGACAAAACCACTGAACACCGAATGATAAGCTGCGGCGCAGGTGCAGGTATGGCAGCAGCATTTAATGCGCCCCTTGCAGGCACAATGTTTGTGCTTGAGGAAATCCACCACACCTTCGACAAAAGCCTTCTTTGTATGAGCATTGTGGCTGCGATCACAGCAGATTACACATCAAAGATATTTTTCGGTCAAGACACTGTATTCAATTATGATACGGTTAATTTTCCTTTAAGATATTACTGGCTTTTGATTTTGCTTGGTATTATTCTCGGAATCAGCGGTGTATTATATAATGTAATTATGTCAAGGGCACAGGATATATACAAAAGCATCCGTAAAATTCCGAATTACATCAAGTTCCCTGTGATTTTTGTACTCAGCGGAGTTGTGGGTCTTGTTTTGCCTCAGATACTTTGCGGTGGTCACAGTATGGTAGAATTTCTGATGAATGAGCAGCCCTCAGCAGGAACAATGCTCTTTCTGCTTACCGCTAAGTTTTTATTCGGCGCGGTATGCTTTGCGGCTGGTGCACCCGGCGGAACACTTTATCCGCTTTGTATTTTAGGAACATATATCGGTGCTGTATTCGGTGCAGTTTCAATTAACGCATTGGATCTAAGCCCTGAGCTGTGGCAGGAATTTGTTGTTATCGGTATGGCAGGATTTTTCGCATCCATTGTCCGTGCTCCCATAACAGGTATCGTTCTTGTTTTTGAATTAACAGGAAATATGAACAATATTCTTCCGATTGCAACCGTTTCACTCATCAGCTATGCAGTGGCAAATCTTCTCGGAGTGAATCCGTTTTATGAAACTCTTCTGGAGAAAATTATATCCAGCAATCCCGAAAAGCCTGAATTTCATAAAAAAAATGAAAAAATACTGAAAACATATGTTATCCCTACAGGCAGTCCGTTAAGTGAAAAAACGATTATGGACATAAACTGGGGTAAGCACTGCCTTATCGTCAGCATTGAACGAAATGATGTATCCATCACACCGAAGGGTGATACCGTGCTTAAAGAAGGAGACGAAATTGTTATACTTATCAGTCAGAGACGTTTTTCAAGGGACAATGAACGTCTTGAGAAAATAATCAATGGATAGATAAACATACAAATGCAAAAAAAAAATAAAGGGGTAAAAATTATGGACGAAAGACAATGGTACAAGGGAGATACACATCTTCACACCACAAACAGTGACGGCGTATTATCAAAAGGACAACTTGTTGACAAATGCAAGGAAAGCGGTCTTGATTTTATGATAATCACAGACCACAATTTCAACTCAGTTGAGAAAACTTATTTTGATAAGGATATGCTTGTGATTCAGGGACAGGAGATTACGGGAGAGCCCGGTCATGTTAACATATGGGGAAAGAAAATTCCGATTGATCCGCCTTATGATCTTGATACTGCTGAAGATTATCATAAGATCATTGACCTCTGTAAAGAGGCAGGTGCAACCATTTCACTGAATCACCCATTCTGCTCAAACTGTCCATTCAGACTGGAGCCTGAGGATTATCCCTTTGACTGTGTAGAGGTATGGAACACCATTCAGCACAGCGATAATATAAAGAATATGGAATGGTGGCACAATCAACTTTTACAAGGAAAGCATCTTCCTGCTGTGGGCGGCTCTGATTTCCACAGAGATTACGGAATTCCGTTTTTAGCCTGCCCTACCACATATGTCAATGCCAAGAGCAAAACTGAAACGGATATACTTGAGGCAATCCGTGAGGGTAGAAGCACCATTACAAATTCACCGAAATCAACAACGATTTTCCTACATTATGGCAATGCGGAAATCGGAGATACAGTCAAGCTTTCCGACAACAAAAAACTCGAGGTACGCGTATCAAAGTTCAAAAAAGATCATACACTTAAAGTTTATAATAACGATAAAGTGATTTTTGAAACCACTGCAGAAAAATACACTGAGGCTTATATAGCTGAGCTTGATATCGAAGAGCCCGGATTTGTAAGAGCTGAAATTACATACAGATTCAATCCGATTTTTGAAAAAGTCTACGCATTTGTTGAAAGAAAATTCTTATCAAACAGAGGGGTTAAAAACGATGCTCCTCTCGGTCTGCCTGATTTCTTTTGGGCATTCACCAATCCAATCTGGGTTGAAAAATAAACGAAATAATAAAACCGTCCAATAGTTTCCCTGTTGGACGGTTTTACATTTATCTTATAATTAATTTAGATTTAAACCAAATCATCAAAACAAATTTGATATATCACTTACATCATATTTTGAGGCAAGAGTACGGATACCCATTTCCACTTCATCTCTGCTGAAATTATTCTTCTGCAAAAATTCATCATCCTTATCATTGAGATATGAATAAAAAAGTATACCGACCTTTAAGTCAAGCATATTACTATCAGAGATAGATTCATATAATTTATTCTCTGCATTATTTATATCACCATCATCAATCATATCTGTCAGTATTATCAGATTGTTTCTTGCATTGTAGTCCTCGATTAATTCGGCAGAAGGCGTATCAGTATCAATATCAAACAGCAATTTAAGCAGTGCACGCACCATTTCTTTTATCATACGCATAATATAATCCTGCTCAAACATAGAATAACACCACCCAAAACCGTTCAGGAGGTCTGATGCACTCAAGTATCGAGCATATCAGCCTCCTGTTTTGTTTATTACATCAAATCTGCAATTGTATCAGAAAATTCTGTAGGATTATCAAGGTCAAGGCCTGCAATCAGTCTTGCAGATGCGTACAAGAGCTTTGTATATTTAGCAAGCGTTTCATCATCAGCAGATGCAAGCTTTTCAGCCACAGGATGATTTGAATTAATCTCAAGCACAAGCTGAGCCTTAACACCCTGATTTGCACCCGGCATAGAATTGAGAACCTTTTCCATTTCAAGTGAAACGTAACCCTCTGCCGTAAGGCTTACAGGGTGAGAACCAAGCTTATTGGAAAGCTTAACAGCAGTAACCTGTCCGCTGAGTGAATCCTTCATCTTTTCAAGGAGATCCTTTGACTCCTCATTTTTCTTATTGATAGCCTCTTTTTCAGCCTCAGTGCTCAGGTCAAGATCATCCTTGCAGATGTTTGCAAAATGCTTACCGTCATATTCCATAAGCATCTGGATTGCAAACTCATCAACCTCATCGGTAAAGTAAAGCACCTCATAGCCCTTTTCCTTGACTGCATCAATCTGAGGAAGGAGTGAAATCTTATCTGCATTCTCACCGCAGGCATAGTAAATAGATTCCTGAGAATCAGCCATTCTGCCCACATATTCTTTCAGTGTTGTATAGCCGTCACCATTTGAGGATTCAAAGAGGAGCAGGTCCTTAAGCCCGTCCTTCTCCATACCATAATTTGCATAAACACCGTATTTAAGCTGTAAACCGAACGCCTTAAAGAACTTCTCATACTTTTCACGTTCGTTCTTCAGCATTTTATTAAGCTCATTCTTGATTTTCTTATCAATCGCCTTAGCAATTATCTTCAGCTGATGATCGTGCTGAAGCATTTCACGGCTGATGTTCAGACTCAAATCCGCACTGTCCACAAGACCCTTAACAAAGCTGAAATAGTCAGGAAGCAAATCAGCACACTTGTCCATAATCAATACACCGTTTGAATAAAGCTGAAGACCCTTTTCATATTCCTTGCTGTAAAAATCATAAGGTGGATTTTCAGGAATAAACATCAGTGCATCAAAGGTTGCCTGTCCCTCTGTCTTTGAATGAATCACTGCAAGAGGGTCGGTATAATCCATAAACTTGCTCTTGTAGAACTCATTATAATCCTCTGCCTTGATTTCACTCTTGGACTTTCTCCAGATAGGAACCATAGAGTTAAGCGTTTCCATATTGATTTCAGTAATATACTCGCCCTCTTTTTCAGGGTCAGGTACCTGATGGCTCATCTCCATAACAATAGGATAGCGGATATAGTCACTGTATTTTTTAACAAGCTCATCAATCTTATATTCTTCAAGATACTGAGAATAATCCTCGTTCTCATTATCCTCTTTGATATAAAGAGTAATAACTGTTCCGGCATCTGCCTTTTCACACTCTTCAATTGTATAGCCGTCTGCACCTGATGATACCCACTTATGCGCAGCATCCTCTCCAAAAGCTTTGGACACAACCTCAACCCTGTCAGCAACCATAAATGAGGAATAAAAGCCTACGCCAAACTGACCGATCACCGAAATATCCTGTGCATTCTCATCGTCGGCATTTTCCTTTTTAAAGTTAAATGAACCGCTTTTTGCAATTGTACCAAGATTATTTTCAAGCTCCTCAGCGGTCATACCGATACCGTTATCGGTTAAAGTAAGGGTTCTGTTTCCCTTATCAATATCAATCTGAATTTTAAAATCATCTCTCGAAAGCTGAACTGCATTATCCGTGAGAGATTTAAAATAAAGCTTATCAATTGCATCAGATGCATTTGAAATAAGCTCTCTGATAAATATCTCCTTATGTGTATAAATTGAATTAATCATCATATCAAGGAGTTTTTTAGATTCTGCTTTAAACTGTTTCTTTCTCACAATAATCATCCTTTACTTTGTAATTAGCACTCTTATGTCTTGAGTGCTAATTTAATTATAACCTATAATTTCCAGTTGTCAATACTTATATTCAAATTTATTTTTAGACAGATGTACAATTCTATTTGACTTTTGGCATAAATTAGATTAATATCATAATTATAGGGGGAAATTATTATGAGTACAAAGACAAAAACAAAGTCCAAAAAGAAAACTGCTTTAAAAACCATTGTAATCATTGTTGCAGTGATTGCAGCGTTGGCGATATTTCTTAATGTTGCAGGCGCACACAGGTCAAAGCCTGAACAGGTGAAAAGCTTTGACACAACAAATCCGTACATACTGGCAGAGACAGATATTTCAGGTCACAGAAGCGGCGGCGGTATTGCCCCTGAAGAAACACTGATGGCATTTAAAAACTGTGCAGAAAATCCCGCATTTTCCATTGATGTATTTGAATTTGACCTACACATTACAAGTGATGATGTTCTTGTTCTCCTTCACGATGATACCCTTGACAGAACCTCAGACTGCGAAGAGGTATTCGGCGAAAAGGATGTACGTCCTGAAACAAAGACATTTGAAGAGCTTAAAACCCTCAATATGGGTGCTAAATTTGAGAATGAACAGGGCGAAACGCCATATGCAGGCCTCAAGGGTGACGAGGTTCCTGATGAGCTCAGAATTTTAAGTCTTGATGAAGTACTTGATTATCTTACCTCAGCAGGCGACTACAAGTATATTATTGAAATCAAGAACGGCGAGGATTTAGGAAGAAAGGGTGTTGACATCCTTTACAAAATGCTCACAGAAAGAAATCTGCTTGACCAGGTAATCTTCGGCACATTCAATGGTGAAATCAGCGAATATGTTGATGAGAATTATCCTGATTTAACAAGAAGCACAGGCATAACCGAAGCGCTTGAATTCTGGTGGGCTGCACTGACAAACAGTAAGAGCTACGAGCCGCCTTGTAAGGTTTTACAGCTCCCATACGGAGCACCGTTCTCTTATCTCGGAATCAATATGGGAACTGCACAGATGATAAACTATGCACACGAACACGATATGGCGATTCAGTACTGGACAGTAAATGAAGAGGATGATATGGAATATCTGATCAGCGTTGGCGCAGACTGCATTATGACGGACTATCCTGACGTGCTTTACAACGTAAAAAATAAATAAAATATATCAATAAAATGAAAGCTGTATCAAAGTTTTTGCCTTGATACAGCTTTTTGTTTTATATCATTTTAAAGCTCATTGCATATGGATATAAACTCTTCCTTTGGCATCGAAGAATTTATGTAGCTCAACAGTGAATTGGTTGAAAGGCATTCCGGTAAGCCAAGCCGTTTCAACAGTCTCTTTTTATTCTGTTTGGCGTTCGCCGTACCTGACAAGCCTAAATCAAACAAATCAAAATTTGTGACAGGATTACCGTTTTCAGCATTTTGTACCGATACACCTGCTTTACGAAACAGGTTCAAAAGAAGTTCATCATTCATACCTTCAACACCCAGCTTGCCTTCCTTTGACGGCTGGGCTTTTCTTTTTTCCTTGCCGAATATGTCCGGTATATAAATATGCTTGATTTTATCCTTAGGTATGCCTGCTGCAACATAATTTCTTATCTGAAAACCACTGTGGTCGGAATCCGTAAGAATGATGATTCCTCTTTCATTTGCAAGCCTGCGGATAAATTTAAGCTTTTCCTTGTCCTTATATATTCCAAAGCCGTTTGTTTCAATAATAACAGCATCCAGAAAATTTGACAGCTTTAATTTATCGTATCTTCCCTCAACAACAACAGCCTCATTGATTTTAAGCATAGCTTACCTCTCTGGCAATCAGTATCAGCTTGACGATTAATTCCTCCAGAAGAAGCTTTTTATCTGTTGCAGTGCTCTTTAATTTCAGGTCGGTATTCATAATTTCATCAATGGATTTTCTAAGCTGATTTTCGCTGAGATTGGCACAGTCTCTTGATGCATTTCTAAGTGCAAATTCCCTGCCCCTATAGTTATAATGCTTAGCAACATCATCATAGGAACAGCCCGCAGTCTTTGCACATTTCACCCTGTACATATCCACATAAACACCGCCGATAACCGCAAGGATAAGAATAGGGTCCTCTTTCATATTAAACAGTGTATCAAGGACACTGTACGCCATGTCGGAATTACCGGCAACAACAGATTTGGACAGGTCATAAACACGTGCCTGCAGACATTTTGTTGCCATATTATCAATGATATCCTTTGTTATCTCCCTGCCCTGTGCAAAGTAGGACAGCTTATCAAGCTCATTAAGAAGGTTTTTCAAATCATTGCCGGAAACAGAAACAAGATATTTTGCATTGTTCATATCAAGCACGGAGCCGCGTTTTTTTGCACCGCTGACAAGTAGCTTTGCCACATCGTTTTCGCTCCTCTTTTCCATATTCACAACTGCGCCTGCATTGTCAAAGGCAGTAATTATCTTCTTAAAGGAAGCACTTTTAACATCAGGCTCAATGGCATCGTATACAAGAATAAGAATTGTGCTTTCAGGCACATCAGCTAGGAATTCACTCAGCAGCTTTAAATCAGCCTTTGACTTCTCTACAGGGTAATCACGTACAAGAACAAGATTATATTCGCTCATCATAGGCAGCATCTGTGCATCCTTAAGAATATCATCAAGCGATGTATCCTTACCCTCAAACTGATGCAGATTAAAGGATTCAAAGGTAGGGTCAACAATTTTCTTTTTCAGCTGAGAAATATAATGCCCCTTAAGATAGCTTTCCTCACCGTAAATAAGATAAGCGTTTGAAAAGTGATTACTCTTTATCTGTTCCTTAAGCTGAGTTTCATTAAGCTTTGACATCATTTCCCCTCCTTTATCTGAACATCAGCATTTTCAGTGATAATAAACATCACATCACCGGTTTCATTAAATCTATCATAAATATTTCTGTACGCCTTGTATTCATCTATTCTAACATAATCCTCGTCAATTTTAAAGACTTTATCAAAAACTGACACAAGTATTACATCGTTATCACATTTTATACTGATATGATTGCAAACATTTTCATCGCAATTCGGCAGAGTTTTGAACTCGGCATCAGGCAGAAGCTTACGTATTTCCTTTTTACAGGAAGCAGAATTATAGGCAACAACAGAATCAAAGCTCGTTGCCGACAGCACATCATCCATAAAATAGCAGTCACTTTTATCATCGGCATCTATTATCACAGCACTGTCTTTATCATATATAATCACCACACCGCTGTCGCTGATGCGGACATAAGTGTTATGATTATAGCTGTAAATACTGAAAGCAGCTGTAACAGAAAGGATAAGAACAATGAACACACTCATAAGCTTTATATTCATTTTATGGCTGACAAGCAGTGAAATTCCTGCAAACAGCAGCAGTGCAGCAATGGAAACGCCCACCAATTCATCTGATATATCAAGATATAAAACGCTGAATTTTTCCTCACAGAAATCTGAAACATTTATCAGCATACCGAGTGAAAAATCCGCAATATGCTTTGGTATAAATACAAGAAACGGCACACCTGAAAATATACATACAAGCAGTACCGACACCAGTGCAAGCTGCATAATCGGTATACAAAGAATATTCATCACAAGTGATATAAGACTTAATCTGCTGAAAAGAAGCCAACCAACAGGAAGTGTTGACAGCAGCACTGACAAGGTGGAAAATACACCATCGTAAAAATAACCGAGTATTATATTTTCAGGTCTTAGCTTTTTATCATAGGCAGGCTTGATTACACAAAGCCCGATAATTGCAGTAACCGTCAGCAGTGCACCTGCATCTGTTACAGAAAACGGATTGAGGCACATGATAAATACGGCAAATCCGAGTGAATTCAGTGTATCGGCTTTATCATTGACCAGCCGTGCAGTCAGCATAACCGCTATCATTATTCCTGCACGCACAGCGGATTTTGAATACCCCGAAACACCTATATATACAATGATAATCAAAAAGGTTAACACTGTCGACGGCAGAACAGGAACTTTCAGAAATTTCAGAAGATAATAAACCAAAAGACAGATTAAGGTAATATGCAAACCTGACACGGCAATCATATGTGAAATACCGCAGACCTTGAAGCTTTCTCTTATATCATCCCTGAGCAGTCCTTTATCTCCTGTAAGGATTGAATAGGCAAGTCCCGCCTTTTCCTCATCAAAGCTTTCAGTGATTATCTCTTTTATTTTCAGTCTCAGCTTCAATATGTAATAATTCGGAGGCTTTGAGTCCTCCGTTACATCATCAATCTGAATCAGCTTCCCTCTTACATATATATCATTGCCGTAATCGCCAAAGGAGCAAAATGCATTATCCGTATAGCTGTAAAAGGAAATTACGGCTGAAATTGTATCATAATAATCAGCAGGTATTTTCGTCTGCGACTTTATTTTCAGCTTTATATTCTGCGGCGAGTCAAAAACATCAATGCTCTCCGTTTTAACAGTATAGAGATAGCCGCTGTCTGTTTGCTCCTCGATATCTACGATTCTGAATTTTACATCCGTGCTGATACCGTCAAGTGATTTCTGCGGTATCACATCACACTGCATACATAAAACAAATATAAGACAGGAAAAGAGCATTGCACCGAAGGTAATCGGCACAACTCTTTCCTGTCTTAAGCTCTTTACAAGCAGTGATATCAAAAGAGATACCACTGCAAATATCAATATAAACTTTACAAAGCAATAAGGAACTGTATTCAGCACGATAAGAGTTATTGCAGATGAAAAGCCGACAAATGCAAAAACTCTTTTCATAGCTAAGTTACCTTACAGGCTCCATAATAAATGAATATGCCTGCTTTACTCCTTTTTTCATAAGATAAGGTTCACGGACAAACGCCTGACCCGGCATGTCACCGCCGACACCGCAAAGCATATGGTCAATATTAAGTGTAGTAATATCCTCATACGGAATATTATTGATATGCGTTGCTTTTTCAAGTCCGTCCGTAGTGTAATGGTACGCAGAGAAATTAAGCGGATCATCAAAATATGCCGTAAACTTAAGACCCTTGCCCTTTTTATCGGTAATGGTCATATAGCGCATATCCGTTCTGTTTGACGATTCCTGCGGACGCATATAGCGGTAATCCATATCGGTAACGGTGGAAGTATACTTATCAATCTTAGCACCTGTTTTTCTGTCACAATAGGTTGCAACAGGTCCTCTGCCATACCAGGTCACATATTCCATATCCTTAGGAAGTGTCATCTGGTAACCGAACTTTATCATATTAGATGTAGGAACAGCTGAATGGTAAACATAGATTTTGCCGTCAGGATAAATTTTATAGGTTGCTACAGAATTCTTAAGACCGATTGTGCTGAAAGCAATATGAATTTCAACTGTGTTATCCTCACCAGCTTTTGCCACAGTCTTAACAGCATTATTATGCTTGGTTGCTCTCTGCCATTTATAGAATGGGTGGAACTTTGCAAACTGCGGTGTAAAGTTAAGGAAGTCAATGTCATTATCTGTAAGTGCTCTGAAATAGTTTGGCATCATCGGTGCCAGAAGCATTTCCCTGCCGTCAATAACATAGCTTACAATTTTTCCGTTATCCACAATAACCTTAATCTTATCATTTTCTGCAGTAACTCTTTTTCCCTTTACTGTAAAATTGAGATCACCCTTATTTTCAGGCTTTACAGGCTGAGGCATTTCATTGATAATAAACTGATCCCACGCAATTTCAAAGTTTGACTTAAGACCCGGCGTTTTCTTTCTTGTGAAGAATGAGATTGTAAGAACAACCTCCTTGTCCTTAGGAATATTGTCAATGGAGTATGGAATGGTGATAAAGGTCTCTGAAAGCGGCTCGCATTCAAACTTATCAAGTTCGCCGAACTCGATCACTTCGCCCTCTGCCTTAAGCTCCCACTTGCACTTATAATTTGAAATATCCGTAAACAGGAATTTATTTTTAACTCTGAACTTTCCTGCCATAAGATCAAAGGCCTCTGTCTTAATCTCCTGATATCCCTTTTTAACCTCAGCAATCTGAGGGTGAGGAGTACGGTCTGCACCGATAATACCATTTGCACAGAAATATACATTTGAACCTGTCATTGCAGTTGTATTCGGAATATCAATAAGCTTTTTCGGCTCTAAGCCCTGAAAGTCTGTTCCGTAGAGATAATTATCATTGCCGTTTTCATCCTTAACGTGAAGTGCCTGGTCAACAAAGTCCCAGATGAAGCCGCCGCACATATTGTCGTACTTCTCAAAATCGTCGATATATTCCTGGAAATTACCGAGTGAATTTTCCATAGAATGGGCATACTCACAAAGTACAATTGGCTTACCCTCGTACATTTCAAGTGTAATCGGCTTACTGTCAGCAGCAAGCTGATTGGCAATGTTATCATAAAGTGATATCTTTATTTCCTGCTTGTTGCCGAGCTTTTCCATAACATCCGCAGTAGGATACATGCGTGAGATAACATCACTCTTCGTCTGGTCAAAGTCGCCCTCATAATGGAATTGTCTTGTATCATCGAGCTTAAGAGCGGCCTCTTTCATGCGCATAAAGTTATCGCCGTCGCCTGCCTCGTTTCCCAGTGACCACATAAATACACAAGGATTATTACGATCACGCAGCACCATACGCTCCATTCTGTCCACTACGGCAGCAGTCCACATAGGATTTGAACCCGGAACGCCCTTACGTCTTACGCCGTGCGTTTCAAGGTCACATTCATCCATTACGTAAAAGCCGTACTTATTACACATTTCATAAAAATACGGATCATCCGGATAATGTGATGTACGAATGGAATTGATATTATTCTGTTTCATAATATCAAGGTCCTGCGTATATCTTTCCTTTGGCACAGCCCAGCCGAAATCAGGGTCAAAATCGTGACGGTTTACGCCTCTTATCATAAGCGGCATACCGTTGAAATAAATTTTTTCACCCTTGATTTCAACCTTTTTAAAGCCTACCTTATATGTTTTAACACAAACAATTTCACCGCTAACAGATACAGTCATAACAAGTGTATATAAATTCGGTGCTTCGGCAGACCATTTCTTAGGTGCCTTTATTTTTGCATCAAGGTGAAGCTTTTCTTTGCCGCCTGAAAGTGCTATTTCCTTTGCACCGACAGGCAGCTGCCTTCCTGTCTCTGAAATCAGCTTGGCGTCAACGGTGCAGTCACCTTTCACGTTATTATAATTTTCAAGAAAAATGTCAAGGCTTACATCAGAGTCTTTATAATCGACATCAAAATCTGTTTTGATGTAGAAGTCTCTCAGACAGAGCTTAGGCTCGGCATAAAGATAAACCTCACGGTAAATACCGCAGAGCCACCACATATCCTGATCCTCAAGATATGAGCCGTCACTGTATCTGTAGAGCTTTGCACAGATAAGGTTTTCACCTTTTCTGAGAAACTTTGTTACATTGAATTCATGCGGCACCATTGAACCCTGAGAATAGCCGACGAATTCACCGTTCACATACACCTCGAGTGCTGATTTTGCAGCACCGAAATGAAGAAATATCTCTCTGCCGTCAAAATTTTCATCAAGCACAAATGTCTTTCTGTAAAAACCAATTTCCTGCATATTATGGTCAATACACGGAATTCTTGACTTGCTTCTGCTGAATGCCTTCGGAAAAGTTGAAGCATAATAATAAGGGACAGAATATCCCTCAGTCTGCCATACTGAAGGCACTCTTATTTCATCCCACGAGCTTGCATCAAAGCTTTCAAGCTCAAAATTGTCCGGCTGATTCTTAAGTCCCCTCTGCCAGAAAAACTGCCACATACCATTCAGGGACTGCTTATATTTGCTTTCATCACCTGAAAGTGCTGATTCTTCATCATCAAACGGAAGCATTAAAGCGTGTCCGTCTTCCTTGTTAATCCTGAAGATTGAAGGATCTTCCCATCTGAATTTCGCCATAATTTACCCCTTAATAAATTAATACTTTGAAATGTTATTATAAACTACATTGGCAATAAAAGTCAATATAGACAAGAGGGGCGTAATTTGTTATAATAATAAATTATAAATCAAGTTAATTCTGGAGTTTAAATAATGATAGTTAGAGTGAATAAAAGCAATCTTGCTGAATATGAAAACTTTATAAAGCAGCATCCTAAGGGACTTTTTCAACATTCTTCAAAGTGGGCAAAGGTAAAAGATGCGTGGAAATTTGAAGCAGTAATGCTTAAGGATGATAACGGAGAAATCAAAGGTGCTGCCGCTGTTCTTATCCGTTCAATCCCCGTAATCAAGAACTCTCTTATGTATTGCTGTCGCGGTTTCGTATGTGATGAGAACGACTTTGATACATTTGATAAACTCTTTAACGGACTTCTTGAAATCGGAAAGGAATACAAGGCATACTGCCTTAAAATCGACCCTGAAATTGTTATTGAAAACCAAGCATTCAAGGAGCATCTGATTAAAAAGGGCTTTATCGAACTCAATCCCGGCTGTATGGATTTTGAAAATGTTCAGCCGAGATTTGTATACTGCTTTGACTACAACGGTCTCAGTGAGGAGGAGCTTATGCTCACCTTCAAGTCCGATTACAGAAACAGAATCAGAAAAGCACCTAAAAAAGGTGTTGAGGTTAAAATCTGCGGCAAAGAAGCGCTGGACGATTTCGTTAGAATTATGAGCGAAACAGGAGAACGTGACGGATTTTCAACAAGACCTAAGGAATATTTTGCAAAAATACTTGACTGCATGACGGACGATGCAAGGCTTTATATGGCATACTATAACGGACAGGCTATAGCAGGCACAATCGCTATCAAATGGGGACAGAATGTTATGAAGTACCAATACGGTGCATCATCAAACGCACATAGAAACGTGTATCCTAACTATGCACTGCAGTGGGCAATGATGCAGTGGGGTATGGAATGCGGTTGCAAGGTTTATGATTTCGGCGGAATTTCAGGCGATTGCCAAAATCCTGACAACCCGCACTACGGACTGTGGAGATTCAAGCACGGCTTCGGAGGATATATGAAGGAATTTGTGGGTGAATTTGACTACGTAATCAATAAGCCTGTCTACAATCTTTACAATGTCGCAACTAAAGTTCTTGAGAAAATAAGGTAACAGTATGAGCCGATATATCATTGACAAAAACAAGCTTGAAGAAAATATCGAAATCATTAAGGAAAAAGCAGGCGTGCCGTTAATCGGAGTTGTAAAGGGCAACGGCTACGGCTTTGGAATAAAGGAATTCTCAGAAATACTCAGAGATAATGGCATCAGCATTTTTGCAATTACTGAGGTTGATGATATTCCTGAGCTCAGAAGTGTTCTTGACAAAGAGGATATCCTCGTGATGCGTTCCACAGGAATTAAAAGCGAGGCTGAAATCATTGCAAAAAACAACTGCATTGCCACTATTGGCTCACTGAATGCCGCTCAGGTTATGAACGAGGTATCGTCCAATCTGAACACCGTGACAAAATGCTATCTGAAAATCGACACAGGTATGGGGCGCTATGGCTTTATGCCCAGTGAAATTGAGGATGCAATAAAATGCTACGATTTTAATCATCTTGAGTTTATCGGTGCATATACGCATTTCTCATCCGCCTTTACAAATGAGGAGCTTACAAGAGCTCAGCTTGCACTTTTCAAGGATACAATGGAGCAAATAAAAAAGGCGGGCAAGAATGTCGGCATTATCCACGCCAGCAACTCCCCTGCACTGCTTAATGTTGATGGCGTATGCCTCGACAGTGTACGAATCGGCTCTGCTTTCACAGGAAGGGTTATTACAAAAAATAAAACCAGGCTTAACAGGCTTGGATCTCTTGAAGCAGATGTAATTGAAATAAAAACCGTACCTGCAGGGTATTCAATCGGCTACAACGGACTTTATACGACGAAACATGAAACAAAAATTGCCATTGTTCCGATTGGGCACTACGACGGCTTTGGTCTGGCTAAAGAAAAAGAAATTGCGGATTTTCGCTCCGTTCTTTCACAGCTGAAAAAATTTCTGAAAAAGCAGCAGATGTATGTTAAAATAAACGGAAGAATGTACAGCGTTATCGGTGAAATCGGCTTGTCACACACTGCAGTGGATATAACAGGAAGTGATGTTCAGATTGGCGATATTGCCAGTGTTGATATATCGCCGCTTATGGTAAATCCGCGAATACCGAGAATATACAAATAATATATCACAACAAAAGCACCGTATAAAACGGTGCTTTTGTTGTTCCCATCATTTTCCAATTTGTTTTATCGAAACGGCGATTCTTGTTCCGTTTTCTTTTGGGCACCAAAATTCATTAAAGGTTCTGACTCCGAAACTCTTTCATATCCTATGGATTGAAAACAAACTCATGAAATGCTGTATTGACACCATCAATATACTTATAGTAATCATCCTAATTTTCAAAGGACTGATCGGATATATTTAAATTTTCCAAAAAATCTCAATTTATATTTAGTATATACAACTTAAATATGTGCAAAATATTACAGATAAATTTACATTATTTGAGGAGTAGATGATATGAAAGCGACAGGAATTGTCAGAAGAATAGATGATCTTGGCAGAATCGTAATACCAAAGGAAATCAGACGTTCTTTCAGAATTAAGGAGGGGGATCCGCTGGAAATCTTCACTGACGCTGAGGGAGAAGTGATATTTAAAAAATACTCACCAATTGGTGAGCTTTCAAATTTCGCAAATCAGTATGCGGAGGTTCTGCACAAAAACGGCGGACTGCCGGTTGCTATTATGGACAATGATCACGTTATAGCAGCATCAGGAATCAGCAAGCGTGAAATACTTGAACGCAGAGTAACAAAGAGTCTTGAGGAACTTATGGACAACAGAGCCATTCACATTTCCACAGATGTGGTGCCGAGTATGAATGCGATTGAGGGCTTCAACAGAAAAGCAAATGTAGTATATCCTATCATATACGGCGGAGATGTCAGCGGTGCAGTGGCACTGATTGAGGAAAATGACAACACCCTTCCCAGCGAAACAGATGTTAAGCTCGTTCAGGTCGCAGCTGCCTTCTTAGGCAAGCAAATGGAATAATATTTATTTATTTTGCACAAAATTATTCCAACTTTTTTGTGCAAAATATTACATAAGTAGAAAGTTGCACAAAAAACTTGATTTTTTCAATCGCAAGCATATAATGTAAGCAAAGAGGGGAAACAACAAATCGAACAGAGGTCAGCATATGAGCAAATTGAAATCAGAAGCTTACGGATATATGAAAGATATGTTTACTCAGCACCATATGGTTAAGCGAGTAATTCTCTCCTTTATCAGCATTATCATAATGGGTTTTGGAATTTCACTTTTCTCGGTCTCCGGTTTTGGGGTTGATCCTTTTACATCAATGAATATGAACGTCGCAAGCACACTGGGCATCGGCTTTGGTACATATCAGATGATTATAAATGCAGTGATTCTGCTTTATGTTTTGATTGTTGCCCACAGAGGTTTAATCGGTGTAGGTACGGTAATCAATATGATAGGCTGCGGTTACGCCTGTGAGTTATTCCAGAGCTTAATTTCACCTGTTGTTGAAAATCATTACACGTTTGCCGTAAGAGTACCCCTTCTCTTAATCGGCATAGTAACCTTGTGCTTCGCTTGTTCACTATTCTTTACCGCCAATATTGGTGTAGGTCCTTATGATGCGCTCGGCTTTATGCTCAGCCGTTCAACCAAGCTCCAGTACAAATGGGTAAGAGTTATTACAGATATTCTGGTAATACTTATCGGTTTAATTGTGAGCGGAGGATTTGCAGCAATTTTCAAAGGCAATTTTGCCGAGATAAAAAATATCGGTATCGGTACAATCATCACTGCATTTTGTATGGGACCGCTTGTTAATGCATTTAACAAAAATGTTTCGGCAAAAATTTTCAATGTGGACTATGAGAAAATCAGTAAGGATATCGCTTTCTTTATGATTAAGGGTGCTTTTGCTAAAAATGCAAGGCCTGAATATGTAGCTTTATCAGAAAGAAACCATGCTCCAAACCCTTACAGAATTACAAAATAGTCAACAAGGTTGTTTAAATATTGATTATTTACTCGGCCTTTTTATATATACCAACTACGTTTTCACATAAATTTTTTACCCCTTATGGAAAAAGCACACCGTGTTATATGGTGTGCTTTTTTCTTTGCATTTTAATGATTTAACTTTTGTTCAAACATATAATCACACCACTTTTCCTTTTTATAAAAGTGACGTGCCATGCCGTGCCCGTATTTATCCCAGCGTGAATATTTTATGTTTCCGCCAAACTTCTTGATTCTTTCAACTGCATAATCATCAAATTTGATACTTACACATTCATCGTCCGAAGAATGTGCTGCCCACATCGGCACATTGACAAACCTTTCAAAATCAGTATAAACTGAATTTTCAATGATATCATCAAATCCGCCCATAACAGGTATGGCACAGGCGCAAAGCTCCGGATTATGATAAACCAATCTCCATGTACAAAAGCCTCCGAAAGACGTACCGAAAACATAAATTCCGTCTTTGTCAATATTATAATTTTCTTTCAATAATCCAACAAGATTTCCGACAGAATTTCTTAAACCACGAAATGGGAGTAAAAGAAAATTTTTCATCTGAAAATAAAACAATCTCGCTGTTATCAAATTTATAAACATTTCTTTTGCTGTCAATAAATACAGAAATATCTGTATTCTTTATAATATCCTCTTCATCATTATCATCACAGGAAATAAAAAACATCGCCTGTATCGTTTTGGTTAACAATATATTTCTCAGATTTGCTTTCATCTGCCCTTGTAAGGACACAATAATATTTCATCTCATCACCATAACGATCATATCATAACCGCTGAGCAATTGCAAATATACGTCATCTTAAAAACCGGAATTTTCCAAAAGCCATTTTGCGACTGCGTCGTTATCGTTATCTGATATAACTCCGGTTGCGATTCGCTTAAGACTTTTAACAGCATTTTCAACAGCATAGCATTCATCTGCAGTCTCAAACATTTCAATATCATTTTCACCGTCGCCAAAGGCGACAACCTTATCAAATTCGAGATATTCCTTAAGCTGTTTAATGGCATTCGCCTTTGAAGAATTTTTAGGCATTATTTCAAGCCACCATTCATCTGAATAGGGCTCTTTGTAAAAAAGACAATTATATATTTCCTTATACTTTTCATACAACTCTTTAAGCTTATACTCATCATCAATACAAGTCATATAAAAGATGTCCCCTTTATAAAGCTCCTCCTCTGAATTTACACAGTTTTCTCTTATATCATTTTTTCTTGATTTTATGAACTGTATAGTAGGGCTGCTGCATTTTGGGGCATAATATGAAAATTTTTCCGAACCATTGATATATGAATAAACAATAGGATAAATACCACTGTCAATAACATCAGACAGCAATTCATCAGCATGATCAAGATAATTTGAAATTAAAATTTCTCCTGTCGCGTTATCAATAACAAAGGTACCATTATAAACAATCAAAGGTATCTGTGCATTCAGTCCCTGCGTTGCCTTATGTGCAGTAACATAGGACCTTGCAGTAGCATAAGAAAACAGCATACCTTTTTCAACAAGACTGTTGATTGTGCTGTTTGTGAATTCTGATGTTTTTTGATTGTTTCTCAAAAGTGTTTTATCCAGATCTGATACATATAATGTTTTCATATTCACCTCTATATAACCTTAAGCAGTTCTTTTAAAGCGTAGAAAATTCCGTCGACATCATTGCTTTTTGTTACAAAGTTTGCAACTGCTTTTACACGCGCATCCGCATTGCCCATCGCAACAGAATTTTTATATCCGTTAAGCATTTCAAAATCATTCATATCATCGCCGAACACAGCAACCTCCGACTCAGAAAATCCAAAATGCTTTCTTATTTTCTCAACACCGATAAATTTACTTGCCTGATTTGAAGATAACTGAATGATTTTACCGCTGTCAGTAAGGCAGAAATTCGCCTTTTCATTGCAATACCTCTGTAAATCATCAATCAGCTTTAGTGGAAGAGCAGTTGTAATATCCACCATATTTTCATAGTAAATTAAAATTTTCACGGTCTGCTTGTAACAAACTTCAGTTATTTTAATTGAGTCTTCTTTTTCTATCCCCCATATATCATAGGCAAAATCATCAAGAAAATAATTGAAAGCGTGACGTTCATTTTTCATTTGCAGAGCAATATTCAGATTGTCATACTCTTCAACTGCTGATACACAGTAGGATACAACATCTGACGGAATATATGTATAGTTCATTTGATTGTCGAACTTGATACATCCTCCGTTACAATACACACCGCCGTCAAAGAGGCTGAACTCTTCATCTCCCCAGCCAAGCATTTTATCAAGCAGGGGAGGACGTGCTGTTGCCACAAAAAGCTTTACCCCATTTTTTCGACAGTTTCGGATTGCAGTTTTCGCCGAACAAGGTATCGTTTTACTGCTATTAAGTAAAGTTCTGTCCAAATCCAAAAAAATCGCTTTAATCATATATCCTTCTTTTCTGTAAAAAATTATTGTTTATACTAACAATTCTCTTAACGCATCAACGCTTTTTACAATATAGGTTGCACCGGCGTCAGAAAGCTCATCATAATCACCATAGCCGTATTCCACACCGACTGAATCAATGCCGACTGTCTTTGCTCCGATTATGTCGTGTTCTCTGTCGCCAACCATAACAACATTGAATTTATCTGTTATATTACAGCTCTCAAGAGCATATGCAATAACCTCTGCCTTTTTGGAGCGTGTACCGTCCATATTTGATCCTGCAATGAACTCGAAATATTTTGCCAACTCAAAATGCTCCATAATCCTGTCCGTAAACGGCTGCGGCTTTGAGGTGGCAAGAATTAATTTTTTTCCATGCTCTTTCAAATCTTCAAGCATCTCTCTTATTCCGGAATAAACTTCATTTTCAAGCAAACCCTTAGTGCTGAAATATTCTCTGTAAAATCCCACAGCTTCCATAGACTTTTCATCATCAAAGCTGTAAAAATCCCTGAAGGATTCATGGAGCGGAGGACCGAGAAATTTCCTTAAATCGTCTGTATTTTTAACACTGATATTATACTTCTTCAGGGCATACATGATTGAGTTCATAATACCGGGTGAAGAGTCTGTCAGTGTACCGTCAAGATCAAACAATATCACATCATACTTTTTCATAAAACGCCTCCTATATATACAGTTGTATTATTTTTCATAGTAACAATATCATTTTCACTGTATTCATCAAACAAGTCTTTCAGCTCGGCAATATATCTTTCATAATTATCGTCACCCTGTTTCAGTGAATACGAGGCGGAAAGACTTCTTTTTATAAATTTTTCTTTGGTAAAGGCAAGAGGATTTTCAAAAACAATTTTCCTGAAATCGTTCTTAAAAAAATCTGAAATCAGCTTATCATCATCTTTCATTCCGCCGTGATATCCCTTAAAGGACGGACAATATTTTCTGTATATTTCATAGCTCTTAACATTGAATTCACTGCTCATATCGCGTGTATTCCAGACGAGCACGATCAAGCCCTTCGGCTTAAGAATTCTTTTACATTCATCTTTGAATTTCTCAGCATCAAACCAATGAAAAGCCTGTGCTGCAGTGATAAAATCAAATGCGTTATCCTTAAGTGTAGTCGCATCCGATGTACCATTTACAGAGATAAAATTGCTGTAATCGCCAAGCTCATTTTCAGCAGCTTTACGCATATCCTCATTCGGTTCAACACAATAAACTGTACTGCCTTTATCAAGAAGATATTTTGAAAATTTGCCTGTACCTGAGCCGATATCCGCAATGGATGAATGATCCGAAAAGCCGTAATCCGTATACAAACAATCAAATAAAGCTCTTGGATAACCGGGTCTGCCTTTAGTATAATTCTCTGCTCTTCCGCTGAATTTTTGTGTATTATCCATGAAACCTCCTAAAAAACAAGGGCCGATAAAATCGACCCATAAGTTTATTTTATTAAAGACTCACCGCTCATTTCCTCAGGCTGAGGAAGATCAAGCATTTTCAGCATTGTCGGAGCGATATCACAAAGTCTGCCGCCCTCACGAAGCTCTGTACCCTCACCGCAGTTCGCAGCAATAAAAGGAACAGGGTTTGTTGTATGAGCTGTGAACGGAGAACCGTCAGGCTCCTTCATCTGATCAGCATTACCGTGATCCGCTGTGATAAACAGGCAGCCGCCCATTTTCTTAACAGCCTTATAAAGAGAGCCTACGCACTTATCAACAGCCTCAACTGCAGCAACTGCAGCATCAAAAATTCCTGTATGTCCAACCATATCGCAGTTTGCGAAGTTCACAATCACAACATCATACTTACCTGAAAGCACAGCCTCGTCAAGCTTTTCCGAAACCTCATAAGCGCTCATCTCAGGCTTAAGGTCATAAGTTGCAACCTTTGGTGAAGGAATAAGGATTCTGTCCTCACCCTCGTTAACCGCCTCAACACCGCCGTTGAAGAAGAAGGTTACGTGTGCATACTTCTCCGTCTCAGCAATTCTAAGCTGTGTCATATTATTCTTTGCAAGATATTCGCCCAGTGTATTTGAAAGACTCTGCGGCTTGAAAGCAACAAGTACATTCGGCATTGTTGCATCATATTGTGTCATACAAACATAGGTTACAGGAATTCTGTCACGCTCAAAGCCCTTGAAATCATCATCAACAAAGGTTCTTGTAATTTCTCTTGCTCTGTCAGGACGGAAATTAAAGAATACAACACTGTCATTTGCGCTGATTCTGCCCTCATTTTCAAGGCATACTGTAGGCTCAATGAACTCATCTGTTACATTCTTACCATCAGCATCAACCTTTTCATAGGATTCTTCAATCGCCTTAACAGGGTCTGTTGTCTGAATACCCTTGCCAAATACAAGTGCGTCGTAAGCCTTCTTTACTCTGTCCCAGTTATTATCTCTGTCCATTGCATAATATCTGCCTACGATTGTAGCAACCTTGCCTACACCGATTTCATCAAGCTTATGGATTGCATCTGCAACAAAATCCTTACCGCTTGTGGGAGGAACGTCACGTCCGTCCATAATGCAGTGAAGATAAACCTTTTCAAGACCCATTCTTTTAGCAAGCTCAACGATGGCCCAGATATGAGAATTGTGAGAGTGAACACCACCGTCACTCATAAGACCCATAAGGTGAAGAGCTGTATTATGATCAATTGCATTCTGAACAGCAGCCTTCATAGACTCGTTTTCAAAGAAATCGCCATCCTCAATTGACTTGGTAATTCTTGTAAGCTCCTGATAAACGATTCTGCCGGCACCAATATTGGTGTGGCCAACCTCTGAGTTACCCATCTGTCCGTCAGGAAGACCAACATCCATACCTGATGCACCGATATAGGTATATGGATTCTCAGCCATAATTTTATCAAGATTTACTTTATTGGCGGCAACAACCGCATTGCCGTAATCGGATGCATTTTTACCAAAACCATCCATAATACAAAGCACAACTGGCTTTTTCATAATTATAAATCCTCCAAAGTTTCTTACAGTTTAAGTGGGCAGGAATTAACCTACCCACAACATATCAATTATTTGCTTGCAGCCTTAACGATGATTGAGAAATCCTCAGCCTTAAGTGAAGCGCCGCCGATAAGTCCGCCGTCTACATTCACCTTAGAAACAAGCTCATCTGCATTCTTAGCATTCATTGAACCACCGTACTGAATCGTTACCTTTTCAGCCATATCAGCACCATAAGCCTCTGCAATCGCTGCACGTACATATCCGTTGCCCTCATCAGCCTGATCAGCAGTAGCTGTTACGCCTGTGCCGATTGCCCAAACCGGCTCATAAGCGATAATTACATTTTCAAGCTGTTCAGCAGAAACGTTTGTGAGCGCCATCTTTGTCTGATATTTAAGAAGAGTCTCTGTATAACCGAGCTCTCTCTGCTCAAGCGTTTCACCAACGCAAACGATAGGCTTAAGTCCCTTTTCAAGAGCCTTGAGAGTGCGAAGATTTACAGTCTGGTCTGTTTCAGCAAAATACTGTCTTCTCTCGCTGTGACCGATAACTACATATTCAACACCAAGCTCAAGGAGCATATCTGCAGAAACTTCACCTGTATAAGCACCGCTGTCCTTAAAATGAACATTCTCAGCACCAATTTTGATGTTTGAGCCCTTTGCAGCCTCAACTGCAGCCGGAACATCAACAAAAGGTACACAAAGAACCACATCACAATCTGCGTCTGCAACAAGTGGTTTCATCTCATTAATAAGTGCTGTTGTCTGTGCAGGAGTGTTATTCATCTTCCAGTTACCTGCAATAACAGCTTTTCTAAGAGTCTTATTCATAATTATTCTCCTTATGATATTAAAATTTATTACCGCAATACATACAAAATGCAGAGTCTATCTTTGAATTCTTTTTGCACTGCGGACACACTTTAAACGGAATCTGATTATTATTAAACAAATTATTTTGATTCTGATAATTATTATACTGTGTATTCATCTGCTGATATGAGTTGAAGCCCAGCTGCATTTCCAGATTTCTTATCTTGCTTATTAAAGCCTTTTTAGGCACACAAAGGAAAAAGCTGTCATCAAGCTCAAACTCGCCCAAGTAAACACCCGGTAATATAGCATATCTTACAAATGCCTCTATGGTAACAACATTTTCCTGAACAGAAGCTCTCATTATCTGAGGTGCCACCAGTATCCCCTTGCCAAGCTTCATCCAGGACTCACCCTTATATCCGTAGGGCTTGAAGCTGTTTATCGTATAAAAATTATCAATAACCGCATTTATTTGTTCAGATGGTAAATTCGTTACAAATCTGTTAAAATATCTGCCCATTATTAATCTTTATCAGCAAGTGCACAGATGCCCGGAAGATCCTTACCCTCAAGGAATTCAAGTGAAGCACCGCCGCCTGTTGAAATATGGCTCATCTTATCAGCAAAGCCAAGCTTAGTAACAGCAGCAACTGAATCACCGCCGCCGATAACTGAGATAGCACCTGACTCAGCAACAGCCTTTGCTACTGTGATTGTACCTGATGCAAAGTTATCCCACTCTGATACACCCATAGGACCATTCCAGATTACTGTGCCTGCGCCCTTGATTGCATCTGCAAACATAGCCTCTGTCTTAGGACCGATATCAAGACCCATCCAGCCGTCAGGAATTTCATCACTGTTTACAACCATGCTCTCTGTGTTTTCGTCGTACTCCTTACCAACCTTGTTATCAACAGGAATGAGGAACTTAACACCCTTTTCCTCAGCAGATTTCATCATTTCGCCTGCTTTTTCAATCCAGTCAGCCTCGAGAAGAGAATCACCGATGCTGTGGCCGAGATACTTCATAAAGGTATAAGCCATACCGCCGCCGATGATGATTGTGTCACACTTTTCAATAAGGTTTGAAATGACACCGATTTTATCTGAAACCTTAGCACCGCCGAGAATAGCAACGAGTGGTCTCTTAGGATCAGCAAGAGCGCCACCCATAAACTTAATTTCTTTCTGGATAAGGTAACCGCAAACAGCAGGAAGATAGGATGCAACACCGGTTGTTGAGCAGTGAGCTCTGTGAGCTGTACCGAAAGCATCATTAACAAAGATATCAGCAAGAGATGCAAGCTCTTTTGAGAAGTTTTCCTCGTTCTTTGTCTCTTCTTTTCTGTAACGTACATTTTCAAGAAGCATTACTTCGCCGTCTTTAAGCTCAGCTGCCATTGCCTTAGCATTATCGCCTACAACATTTTCATCCTCAGCAAGCTTAACCTCAACGCCAAGATACTCTGAGAGCTTTTTAGCAACAGGTGCAAGACTGAACTCAGGCTTATATTCTCCCTTAGGTCTGCCGAGATGTGAACAAAGAATAACCTTTGCTCCGTTTTCCATAAGATACTTAATTGTCGGAAGAGCAGCTACAATTCTCTTATCATTTGTAATTTCGCCGTCTTTAAGCGGAACATTAAAATCACAGCGAGCAAGAACCTTTTTACCCTTAACATCAATGTCTTCAATCGTTTTTTTGTTTAAAGCGTCCATTGTATTACCTCTCTATAATTAAATTTATTTTATACTAATATAAATTTGCGTATATATTATATATTATTTTACCCTGTATTGCAAGAAATAATTACTCATATTGTTATTTTTTGGACAATATAAAATAAAAATATCCGTATATACAAGAATGTACAATCGGAATTGACCGATTGTACATTCTTATCAAAAAATATCAATTATTTATTCAGCATTATTTGCCTTAGCAGCAGCCTGGATTTTAGCTTCAATCTCAGCCTCTTTCTTTGCTCTGAATTCCTTAATCTTATCCTCATACTCAGCCTCATTGAACTTATATCTGAGCATTGGGAAGATCTGAAGAATAAGACCGATTGAGCCAAGAACTGTAAGCATAAAGAAGATTGCATTAAGAACAGGCATATGATTTGCAATCATAACCTCTCTTGTCAGCTGGCCTGCGTCCTTAAGTGCAGTAAGCTCTGTTGACATTGTTGAATAACCAAAAGCATTAACAATTGCCATAACAATAAGATTGAATAAAGCGATACCAATCTTGTTCACAAGACTCTTAAATGAGAATACGGCACCCTCAAGTCTTTCGCCTGTTTCCATTTCAATAACGTCAACAGCATCTGAGAAGATAGCCTGAAGAAGAACCAGACCCATACCAACAGGGAAGTTTGTGAAGAAACGGCATACGCAGTATACAACAAATCCAATTCTTGCCTGTGTAAGATTTTCACTTGTGTAAGGAACAACATACTGGCAAACAACAAATACTAAAATATTTGCAATCGCACAAATCCATGACATATGTATAAAGAGGGTTTTCTTATCCATCTTCTTAAGCAAAGCAGGTACAATCGCCATTGAAAGCATATAGGAAACACCACTGCTGATGCTGAGTATCGGGAAGAGAAGTCCTTCCTCTGTAAGATTAGGATTAAATCCTACTGTACTTTCTACCCATGAATTCAATGCAGGGAAATCGAAAATGCCGTAGCAGTTCCACTTAGCAAAGAACATAAGGAACATTGCACCGAGATTAACGATTGCATAGAAGAATGCGGAAGCAAGAATAGCTCTCATATTTTTGTTACCAAACACAATTTTAAGAGCTTTTCTGTATTTAATCGGCTCTTCTTCAATATAAACCTTTTCCTTGATGCCAAAGAAAGAAATGAAGATTGGTATACCTGCCAATACAGCAAATACGATTGATGCGACAAAGAAGCCCTTTCTTGCATCTTCAAACGCATATACAATTGGGAAGAATACAATTGACGGAAGAATTGTTCCGATTGAGCCGAAAATATTACTGATTGAAATCGCACTAACTCTTTTCTTGTTTTCTGGGAAAACAAGAGGAGTAAGACCCTGATAAGGAATATCAATAGCAGTATAGAAAGTATAAAAAATAAGATAAGCAGCAACTGCATACCAGAAATTACCTGTATTAACAGCCTCATTTGATCTGATGATATGGAAGCCGTCACCAATAGTGGCAATTGTTGAAGCAATATCAATCTGAGAAATTGCAAAGGAACCGGAGTTAACAAAATCAACCGGAGCAAACAACAATATAAGACCAACCATCATCGGGATAACCATCCAAATAAGATACGGACGACATTTGCCCCATTTTGTTCTAGTCTTATCAACGATCATACCCATCATCGGGTCATTGACAGCATCCCATACCTTTGTGATTGTAAGAACCAAACCAGCACCTACCATACCCAAACCGAGATTGTCTGCCAAATAAACATTGAGTGCATTACCGATAACATTAATAACAGTAAGCAGACCAAACGGAAGCAGTGAAAAGGCGAGTATTTCCTTAACGCTGGCATCCTTCAGATTAATCATTTTTCTTTTTGCCAAAACATCCACCTCTTAATTAAAAAATACGCACGGCAAACACACCGTGCGCTCACATAACTGGTATTATAGCATATTTCCTCTTAATTTGATATCACAATTTATCCACTCAGAGAAAATTTACGTTTTGCATAAATAAAACGATGTTTTTTTGTGCAATATAGACATACATTTTCATGTAATTATCAAATACAACCATTGCTTTTCAATCATTATTTCAGCAGTGGTATCACTTTCTCAGTTACCTTTTCAAATCCAAATACATTAAGATGGAGTCCGTCATATGTATAATCCGCCTTCAAATCACCAGCATTATCCGAAAGTTCCTTTGTAAGATCAATAAATGTTACCGAGTGCCTTTCGGCAAGAGTTTTAATTTTTGCATTCAGCTCAGGAATTTTTGCATTTTTCTTTTTATTATATCTGTTCATCTTAGCATTAACCGGATAAACTGCCTGCAAAATCACATTTGCACCACTGCATTTTTCTGAAATCATAATCAGTATTTTTTCAATATTATCAATAGTATCCTGCATAGGTACACCATAGCCAAAATCATTTGTACCAATGAGCAGAACGATATTAGACGGCTGAATATTAAGCACATTACTTTCAATTCTTTCCAAAAGTCTGTCGCTTGTGTCACCACTGATACCTCTGTTATAGACAGCCTTACCGCTGTGCTGAACATAATCAGCATATAACTCTGTATGATTAAACATTTCAGTTATAGAGTCTCCCGCTAGAACCGTTTGCCCCATTTTACAATAATGCTTATTAAGATGTTCATAGTTAATCATCTTATTTCTTTTCTCTGCATTGTATTCCGTTTTTACCTTTTTAAATAATCCCATAGACGACTCCTCCAAATCAAACAAAAGCACGGACAAAAGTCCGCGCTTTATACTTAATATATTACTGCTCAACAGGATAAACAGAAACCTTTTTTCTGTCCTTACCCATTCTCTCAAACTTAACTGTACCATCAATAAGAGCGAAAAGAGTATCGTCCTTACCAATACCTACATTATTACCCGGATGAATGTGAGTTCCTCTCTGGCGGTAAAGAATATTACCTGCAAGAACAAACTGACCGTCAGCTCTCTTAGCACCGAGACGCTTTGACTCTGAGTCACGACCGTTCTTTGTAGAACCCATACCTTTCTTATGAGCGAAAAGCTGTAAATCTAACTTAAGCATTGTTACACCTCCGATAAATAACTTTTATGTTTTCAGGATAGTCCTTTTCAAGCTCTGTCAAATGGAGCTTCAGTCCATTCAGAATATCCTGTGCTGATGATGCATTTTCAAGTATCATAAGCTTAAGATACCCGTCATCAGACTGTGCGTCGGCATCAAGACCAAGTATTTCCGTAACTGTGTTGGCAGCCATAAGACAAGCACTGGAAACAAATGCACAAATCACATCTTCTCCGCTTTCTCCGCTATACGCGTGACCGCTCGCCAGAAATCCGCAAAGACCGTTGACACCGGTATAAAATTCTATTTCAATCATTATGCATTAATCTTGGTAATCTCAACCTTTGTGTATGGCTGACGATGACCCTTCTTGCGCTTCTCGTCCTTCTTTGGCTTGTAAGTAAATACAGTAATCTTCTTACCCTTGCCATTCTTAAGAACCTTAGCAGCTACAGTAGCATCTGCGCAATCCTTACCTGCTTTAAAGCCGTCATCAGTACCAACTGCAAGAACGTTATCAAATGTAACCTCTGCATCAGCTTCAGCATTGAGCTTCTCAATATAAAGAACGTCGCCCTCTGAAACCTTGTACTGCTTACCGCCTGTTACAACAACAGCGTACATAATTCAAATCTCTCCTTATCCAAGTCTCGCTACGATAGGTGTATATATAATGTATATAACTTAGACCTATAATATGCGGCTTAATGATTATACCACAAATACAGATATTGTCAAGGTTTAATTGAATTATTCTTTAGCGTTAGCGGGCTCGGAGTCAACATTATCTTACAAAGCACCAAATTCCCTTTGCGGCAGATTTCATTTATTCTAATCTCGCAAGGCATACACAATCATTCTGACACCAAATTTATAACCAACCTCAAATGCCTGATATTCACATTCAGCGCACAAACTTATAGATAGATTATGAAACTCTTCCAAAATCTCTTTTCCGTCCTCATTAAGAAATTCTGATAATTCGTCGTCACATTCTGATATCATATCCAATAATTGCTGATATCTTTCACTATGGCACATAGTCAAATCAAGACCCTTACCGCCATCCCATATATTTCTCAGTATTTCTTCAAACATATTTATCACCTCATTAATTATAGTTCACATATGAACTAAAGTCAATAGTTAACTTATGAACTATGATAAAATTCACTAAGAGGTGAACCCTAATGGAATACTATGAAAGAATAAAAGAATTAAGAGAAGATAAGGACAAAACGCAAAAAGAAATAGCAAGCATATTAAAAACCTCGCAATCCTATTACAGCCAATATGAAACGGGTAAAAGACGATTGCCGATAGAACATCTAACAACATTATGTATTTTTTACAATGTATCAGCTGATTATATATTAGGATTACCTAAAGGATTAAGCCATCCCGAAAGGTAGAATATGTATACTATATAAAAATAAATTTATGCTTTACAAATTCTTACAGTTGTGATATAATCAACTCGCTGTGACGGATTACACGGTTATGGGTGCAAGCCTATTCAGGAGTCACCTATCCCATTACTGAGTTTTCCGACAATCGGCAAATACTATTAATGAGGTGAAAATTATGACACAGGCTGAAAAGCAGGCAATCATGGCAGAGTATGCTACACACGAAGGCGATACAGGTTCTCCTGAGGTACAGATTGCTGTACTTACAACAAGAATCAACGAGCTTACCGCTCACCTTAAGGTGCATAAGAAGGACCACCACTCACGTCGCGGTCTTCTTAAAATGGTAGGTCACAGAAGAAACCTTCTTGTATATCTTTACAACAAGGATATTGAAAGATACCGTGCTCTTATCAAGAAGCTTGGTATCCGTGATACTCTCGACAAATAATTTGTCAAATAGGCAAGCATCTGATCGGTGCTTGCCTTGTTTTCCTTTATTTCAGGTTGTTGAATTCAGCAATCCTGCTTAACGCAGTAATCAAAGGAGGGGCAGACAATAGTAGTAAATTGAGCACGTAACTGCACGTTATTTGTTGAATTTATTACTATTGCACCTCCTTTCATTAAATAAAACTTATCAGAAATGAGGTATGTAAAATGTTTTTCAAAAACTTTAAGGTTTGGGAAACTGAGCTTGCCGGCAGAAAGCTCACACTTGAGACAGGCAAAATGGCAGGACTTGCCAATGCGTCTATCCTTGCCCGTTACGGCGAGACAGAGGTACTCTGTAACGTAACAGCATCTGCTAAACCACGTGAGGGCGTTGACTTCTTCCCACTCTCCGTTGACTATGAAGAAAAGATGTATTCCGTAGGAAGAATTCCGGGCTCTTTCTTAAGAAGAGAAGGTCGTGCAAGTGAGAAGGCTATCCTTACATCACGCTGCATTGACCGTCCTATCAGACCGCTTTTCCCTAAGGATTTAAGAAATGATTGTTCCGTAGTTGCAACCGTTATGTCTGTTGATCCGGACTGCTCACCTGAAATCACAGCAGCAATCGGTGTATCAGCAGCAATCGCAATTTCAGACATTCCTTGGGACGGTCCTATTTCATCTGTAAACGTTGGTCTTGTTGACGGTGAAATCGTTATCAACCCAACACTTGAGCAGAGAGAGAAAACCGACCTTACACTTACAGTTGCATCAACTGCTGACCTTGTAGCTATGATTGAGGCAGGCGGTAACGAAATTGATGACGACACCATGTTCAATGCGATTATGGCAGGTCACGAGGAAAACAAGAAGATTGTTCAGTTCATTCAGGGCATTGTTGATGAAATCGGCAAGCCTAAGTTTGCTTACGAATCATCAGATCCTGATCCTGAAATTATGGCTGAGATTGAGGAATTCTGCATTGAGGACGTAAAGAAGGCTCTTGACACAGACGATAAGCTTGTTCGCGATGAGGCTCTCCTCCCTATCTATGCAGCAGTTCACGAAAAGTTTGACGAGCGTTTTGAAGGCAACGAGGGCAAGCTTGACGAGATTATGTATCTTGTTCAGAAGCACGTTGTTCGAGCTTGGCTCAAGGACGAGCATAAGAGAGTTGACGGCAGAGGCATTGACGAAATCCGTCCGCTCAACGCTGAGGTTGATTTACTCGCAAGAGTACACGGCTCAGGTCTCTTCACAAGAGGTCAGACACAGGTACTTTCCGTAACAACTCTCGGTCCTATCAACGATTCACAGCTTCTTGACGGTCTTGATGAGCAGACTGAAAAGAGATATATCCACCACTACAACTTCCCATCCTACTCTGTTGGTGAAACAAAGCCATCAAGAGGTCCGGGCAGACGTGAAATCGGTCACGGTGCACTTGCTGAAAAGGCACTTGTTCCTGTTCTTCCGTCCGTTGACGAGTTCCCATATGCAATCCGCGTTGTATCTGAGGTTCTTTCCTCTAACGGTTCAACTTCACAGGGTTCTATCTGCGGCTCAACACTTTCACTTATGGCTGCAGGTGTTCCGATTAAGGCTCCTGTTGCAGGTATCAGCTGTGGTCTTATCACCGGTGACGAGGGTGTTTACGGCGACTTTATGACAATGGTCGATATTCAGGGTCTTGAAGACTTCTTCGGCGATATGGACTTTAAGGTTGGCGGCACTCACAAGGGTATCACAGCTATTCAGGTCGACATCAAAGTTGACGGTCTTACTCCTGCTATCATCAAGGAAGCATTTGCTAAGACTCACGCAGCAAGAGATTATATCCTTGATGAGGTTATGCTCCCTGTTATCAGCGAGCCGAGAAAAGATCTTTCAAAGTATGCTCCTAAGATGTACACTCTTACCATTAATCCTGATAAGATTGGTGACGTTATCGGTAAGGGCGGCAAGGTAATTCAGGAAATTCAGGCTGACTACGATGTTAAGATTAATATTGAAGAGGACGGCAGAGTATTCATCAGCGGTGTTGATGCTGACAAGTGCGAGGGTGCTGTTAACATCATTAATCTTATCGCTACTGATCCTGAGGTTGGCACCTTCTATAACGGTATTGTTACAAGAATTATGAGCTTTGGCGCATTTGTTGAGATTGCTCCGGGCAAAGAGGGACTTGTTCACATTTCAAGACTTGACATCAAGAGAACTGAGAAAGTCGAAGATGTAGTAAATGTCGGCGATTCCATTGCAGTAAAATGCATTGAAATTGACGATCAGGGCAGAATCAATCTTTCAAGACGCGATTATTTAATCGAGGTTGAAGGAATGACCCCTGAAAATGAAATTGACGATTCTCCGAGAAAGCCAAGAAGAGATAATCATCGTCCAAGACGTTAAACAAGATAAACACATCTTTTACAACAACAGCCTTAACGGTCGACAGTAACTGTTAAGGCTGTTTCTTTTATATATTTCCGTTGACTTTATGCTGATTTGAAGTTATTGTAAAATTAGTTTTTGCATTTTACAGAATCTTTCAGGAGTTATATATAGATAAAATTAAGGTCTGCTCAAAACAATTTAAGGATGAACACGGAAGAGAAAGAATATTGTACGGTATAAATATGGGTGGCAAGAACATATCTCATATAAAAGCACATAAAAACACCAATTCTATGGATTCACTAAAGAATGATATACGACATCTTCATACGCATGGATTGAATACAATCCGCTATCTTCTCAACTGGTCATACTTAGAGCCTGAACCTTATAAGTATAATGAAGAAGCACTCAATGGCATTCAGGAATTAATGAACTTATGTGTCTCAGAAAATATTTACGTGTACCGCGATATGCACCAGGATTTATACAGTGCATTCACTGATATTGCAAAAGCCGATCTTGCTGCACTGCACAGCAATGGTGCACCTGTATGGACATGTGTAACAAACGGCAAAAAGATTCGGCAATCATCCGGCATTGCTTGGATTTGATATTTTCAACGAGCCGTTTCCATATAAATATGATAAAAATAAAACGGTACAATTGAAAGCATCAATTGTACCGTTCTTTATTATCTCTTAGTAGTTACCGCTTTGGTCGCACACCAAGGGGAATAGATGT